>QQTW01000008.1_pt1 | contig 279983 bp, 253 predicted proteins | sample 1904831 | NCBI WGS metagenome assembly QQTW01 (sample SAMN09435610, study PRJNA476489) | Subsurface metagenome, whole genome shotgun sequencing project. | reverse complement strand
CCCCGCCACCGCGCCCGGCCAGAAGCCGCCGCCACGATGGTAGCCACCGTGCCAACCACCGCCGCCGCCGCGCCAGCCACCGCCGCCACCACCGGCCCATTGGCCGCCGCCGCCACCGCCGCGCCAGCCACCGCCACCTCCGCCGCCGATGTGGCCACCGCCACCGCCGCCGCCACCACCACGGGCTCCACCGCCACCGCCCATCGCGCCCATCTGCGCGGCGGACTGGGCGAACGAAACGGTCGGCGCCACGGCCAGCGGCAGCGCAAGCGCCAGCGCCGCGGCAGTGCTCAGAACCTTCATATTGATCATGTTGGACTCCATCAAAACGGACAATGTCTAACCATTTCTGCGGTTGGACGTTCCAGCGCGCGACATTGATTATCCGTCATCTTTGTTTGACCGGAGGCGCATGTACGGCAGGTGAACAAAACTCTCCGTGACCGCGTCATTTGGTCGCCAAACCGGCCCATCATTGGGGGCGATTCCGGGAGTGCCGGGCTACCTTGGCGGTGGCTGGACATTTGCGGATTCAGGTGGCATCAGAGCCGGACTGCCTCGAACCGATGACCGGCCGCGCATGAAACAATTCCTGCTGAAATTCTTCACCTGGTGGAATGGCCAGACCTTTGGCACGCAATTGTGGACCTCGCGATACGGCGAGCTGGTCGGCGAGGACGAGCAGGGCAACCGATACTACCGCACCAAGGGCGGCGAGATCGACCCGACGCTGCATTTCGAGCGCCGCTGGGTGGTCTATAACGGCTATGCCGAGGCGTCCCGGATCCCGGCTGGCTGGCACGGCTGGCTGCACCACACGGTCGACGTGCCCCCGACCGACGAGAAGTACGTCGCCCGGGAGTGGGAAAAGCCGCATCTGCCGAACCTGACCGGCACTGCCCAGGCTTACCGTCCGTCCGGCTCGACGCTGGCAAGCGGCCGCCGCCCGAAGGCAACTGGCGACTACCACGCCTGGACCCCGGGAAGCTGACCTTCACGCATTGCTGACCCCGTGCACGTGCGCAATTGCGCGCGTGCAGCGCACGCGTGGACGTTGCAGCGCAGGTGCGCGGCTGTGGACAACGGTGACAGCGGGGACAGATCGGCCGTCGCCGATGCCGTCCACTTGCGCCGTGCGCAGCTTCGCGGCTCAATGAAGCCATCTTACGGAGATGGGAAACCATCGCGTCGGATCGGGCTCCAGATCGCGACTGTCCCGATGAGCAGCGGCCTCCGAGTTGGACGCGGCCGGGAGATAGGCCCCCGGTACAGATGTCCTGAAATCGCCCGCAAATGTGAGGCTGCCGTGAGACAGGAAGGGCCGCTCGGGAAACCGGGCGGCCTTTTTCTTTGTGGCGATCAGGTCACGACAGCCGCGCCGCCGCGCGGCCCATCAATTCGCCGCGGCGCGCATGTGCCGGTCCCATCCGCTCCTTCATCAGGGCGAGGATCTCGGCCGGTGCGGTGTCGGGCGAGCCGGCATTGAACGGCGGCGCCGGATTGTATTCGAGCCGGAGCTGGATCGCTTCCGCGGTCTTGCGATCGACGAGTTCGGACACCAGCGTCAGCGCGAAATCGATGCCGGCGGTGACGCCGCCGCCGGTGAAGCGGTTGCGGTCGACGCAGACCCGCGTCCTGGTCGGAATGGCGCCGAAGCCTGCAAGAAAATCGATCGCACTCCAATGCGTGGTGGCGCGGTAACCCTTGAGCAGGCCGGCGGCGCCGAGCACCAGCGATCCCGTGCAGACGGACGTGACGTATTTCGCACCCGCGGCCTGCTGGCGCAGGAAGCCGAGCATCTCGTCGTCGCCGACCATGTCGTCGGTGCCGGCCCCGCCGGGCACGCAGATCACGTCGAGCTGCGGACAATCGGCAAAGGTCGTGGTCGGCGTCAGGACCATCACGGAATCGGTCGGAACCGGTTCGATCCGTTTCCAGATCAGATGCACCTTCGCGCCGGGGACCGAGGAGAACACCTGCAGCGGACCGGTCAGGTCGAGCTGGGTCACCTTGGGGAAGACGAGCAATCCAATCTGCAGGGGGGCGGACATCGGAGGTCTCCAAAATTGCGCTTGACGGAACCAGAATGTCATGATGGCCTCGCGTCCAAAATGGCGTAATTCCCTCAATTTCGGACATGCGCTACCACACGCTCAAGATCATTTGAAACGTGGCCCCGGCTCCGAGGATTTGGCGATGATCGGCATCCTGATCTTTCCCGACTTCCAGCTGCTCGACGCGGCCGGCCCGATCGCGGCGTTCGAGATCGCGGCGCGCTTCGCCAACAATCCTCCCGCCATCAAGACGATTGCCGTGAAGGCCGGGCCCGTGCGCTCGTCGTCGGGTGTCGAGATGCTGGCACGCGGCCTCAAGCCGTCGGCAGCGATCACGACGTTGATCATCGCGGGCGGCAACGGCGTGCGTACGCCGGCGAGCTGTCCGACCACGCTGTCGTTCGTGCGGCGGATGGCGAGCCGCGGCGTCCGCGTCGCCAGCGTCTGCTCAGGCGCCTATGTGCTGGCCGAGGCGGGCCTGCTCGACGGCCGCCGCGCCACCACGCATTGGCAGCGCACGCCGCATTTCGTGAAGACCTATCCGAAGATTAAGCTCGAGCCGGACCAGATCTTCGTCCGCGACGGCAATATCTGGAGCTCGGCCGGTATCACCGCCGGCATCGATCTCGCGCTCGCCATGATCACCGAGGACTATGGCGACGAGGTCGCGCAGAACACCGCGCGTCAGCTCGTGCTGTATCACCGGCGCAGCGGCGGCCAGTCGCAATTCTCCTCGCTCTTGGAATTGAAGACGCCGAACGGAAGGTTCGGGCCGCTGCTGGCCTGGGCGCGGGAAAATCTCGACGCGCCGCTGACCGTCGAGGACCTCGCCGACAAGGCCGGGATGAGCTCGCGGCATTTCACCCGCGCCTTCATCGCCGAGACCGGCACCACGCCGTCGAAGGCGGTGGAGCGGCTCAGAATAGAAGTCGCGCGGCAGCGCGTGCAGTCGTCGGGCGAGGCTATCGAGCGCGTCGCCGAGATCACCGGCTTCCGCGATCCCGAGCGGATGCGCCGCGCCTTCATCCGCGCCTTCGGCCAGCCGCCGCAATCGCTGCGCCGTGCGTCACGCGCGGGCTGAACGACGCAATGCCTGCGATACGCGTCAGCCGGCGGGCGAGCGGTCGCGATGCGGTGTCCGCGGCGTACGTGCCGCTCGGTCTCCGCGACCCGCGCGCAACATGTTGCGGCGGCGCCGAACATAGATCGCGCCCCAGCTGAGTCCGAGCATCGCGGAGACGAGCGAACCAAGCAGCACTCCCAATTTTGCTGCGTTCAACAGCGTCTCGTCCGCGAACGCCAGCATCGCGATAAAGATGGACATGGTGAAGCCGATGCCGGCCAGCAGGCCGACCAGGCAGACGCCGCCCCAGGAAACGCTGGGGGCCAGCCGACACCAGCCGAGCCGGACCGCAAGCCAGGTCGTACCAATCACGCCGACGGGCTTTCCCACGACGAGTGCAAAGCCGACACCCAGCATGACGGATTGAGCGCCGGCCGAGAGATCAATTCCAGTCAGGCTGACACCGGCGTTGGCCAATGCGAACAGCGGCATGATGCCGTAGGAGACCCAGGGATGCAGTGCAGTCTGCACGCGCACCACGGGCGGCAGCATCTCGCGTTCCGCGAGGCGAAGCTGTCGCCGCGGTGACGCCAGGTGGTGCGTATCCTTGCTTCGCAGCGCGTCGCTGCCTTGCAGCTCCTTGGCGATGCGCGCCAGCATCTGCAACGGATGTTCCCGGAGCGGCATCGAGCGCACCGGGGTCATCAGGCCGAGCGCGATGCCGGCGAGGGTCGGATGTGCTCCGCTCATCAACAGCCCAGCCCAGACGATCGCGCCGGGCACGACATAGCCGAGCGCCGAGCCGATCCCGATCCGCTGCATCGCCAGCACCATCAGGATGCCGAAGCCGGCGACAAGCAGCCCGGCCAATCCGAGGCCGCCGGAATAGAAGAAGGCGATGATCAGCACCGCGATGACGTCGTCCACGATCGCCAGCGCCAGCAGGAACACGCGCAGATTGACCGGGATCGACCGTCCGAGCAGCACCAGCACGCCGACGGCAAACGCGATGTCAGTCGCCGTAGGGACGGCCCAGCCCTGGCCGCGCACCGCATCGGTATTCAAGCTCAGATAGATCAAGGCGGGTGCGATGACGCCGCCGGCCGCGGCAATCACGGGCAAAGCTGCTTGGTCGAACCTGCTCAGCGCCCCTTCATGGGCTTCTCGCCGGATCTCCATGCCGACGACGAGAAAGAAGACCGTCATCAGGGCGTCGTTGATCCAGAAGTGCAGCGGCCTGGAGAAGACAAACGGGCCGACCTGGATCGAGACCGGTTGATGCCAAAGGGCGTGGTAGCTGTCGGCAAGGGGGGAATTGGCCCAGACCAACGCCGCCACGGCAGCCATCAACAGCACGCAGCCGCTGACGGCCTCGACGTGCAGGAAGCGCTGGAGTGTGGCGAAAGCTCGCTCGGCAAGCAGTTGGGGCGAGGGCAGGTCTTCGGTGGGCGATCGTTCATTCATCGGGCATACGCTTCCCGCGTGGTGGCCCGACCATCGCTCAACCTGTCACTGCTCCATGCAGACAACACCCGTGCGCGGTTTCGCACGGCAACAGGAGCAAGGCAACCCTGTTCGGGCCCGACAACGGCCTGGTGGCGAGCCGCGTCCAGGCGTCAAAATAGCGCAGGTCCGGCGGTCTTCAATCGGAACCCACTGGCGCTTCGCCCGGCTCACCTTGAACCGAAACGCGCCATTCTTGTTGAGCTCCGGTTGGCGATTTCGATCGAGAAGGAACGTCAGCCCAGCGACTTCAGCCACGCGCTGATCTCGGTCACCGCGACATTGGCCTGATTGAGCAGCTTGCCCATGGTGAAGAAGCCGTGGAACTGGCCGGAGAAATGCCGGTAGGTCACCGGCACGCCGGCGTCCTTGAGGAATTTCGCATACTCGTCGCCTTCGTCGCGCAACGGATCGGCGCCGGCGGTCAGCACATAGGCCGGGGGCAGGCCGGCAAAGTCTTTCGCGCGCGCGGGCGAGGCGCGCCAGTCGCTGCTGTCGGCATCGCCGAGATAATGGTTGCCGAACCAGCCGATCACCGAATGCGTCAGCAGGATGCTGGTCTCGGGCTCGCGGTGCGAGGGATGCTGCCGCGAGAAATCGGTCGCGGGATAGACCAAGAGCTGGGCCGCGAGCTTCGGTCCGCCGTCGCGGGCGGTCAGCGCAACCACCGCCGCAAGATTGCCGCCGGCGCTGTCGCCGCCGACGGTCAGGCGCGCGGCGTCGATGCCGAGATCTCCGGCGTTGGCGGCGACCCATCTCGTTGCGGTGACGGCGTCGTCCACCGCGGCAGGGAAGCGGTGTTCGGGCGCGAGGCGATAGTCGACCGAGATCACGATCAGCTCGCCTTCATGGGCGAGCTTCTGGCAGACCACCTCATGGGTATCAAGATCGCCGATCACCCAGCCGCCGCCGTGGAAGAACACCAGGCAGGGCGCGAGCCCGTTGATCTTGCGCAGCGTCTTCGGGGTGTAGATGCGGGCCGGGATCGTGCCGTGCGGCGCCGGGATCGCCAGCGCCTTGGTCGATTCAAGCGCGGGCGGCTCGGGATTGGAGACGATTCGGGCGGCGCGATAATATTCGCGTGCTTCCGGCGCGGTCAGTGTCTCGTAGGCGGGACGGCCTGCCTCCTGGAACGCCTTGTAGACGGCGGCGGCATCGGGATCGAGAATGACGGGCATGGACGACAAAACCTTGTTCTGATGTTGAACTGAAATGTCAGGCGGCGGTGCGGCCGCCGTCGACGGTGTAGGCGGAGCCGGAGACGTAGCTCGCCTCGTCGGAGGCAAGGAACGCGACGATGGAGGCGACCTCGCTGGCAAGCCCGAGCCGGCGCGCCGGGATGCGGTCGACGATCTTCTCGACCGGCGGCGGCGCGTTGCCGCCGGAGCGGCCCTGCAGGATGGTGCTCAGCATGCGGCTCTCGATCATGCCGGGGCAGACGCAATTGACGCGCACGCCGGTGCCGGTGCATTCCCACGCCGCGCTCTTGGTCAGCCCGATCACCGCATGCTTGCTCGCGCTGTAGACCGCGATCATCGGCGATCCCATAAGACCCGCGATCGAGGCGGTGTTGATGATGCTGCCCTTGTTCTGCTTCAGCATGACGGGCAGCACGTGCTTCATGCCGAGGAAGACGCCGACGACATTGACATCGAGCACGCGGCGGAAGCTCTCCAGCGAATACTCAGGGATCGGCCTGACGTCGCCCTCGATGCCGGCGTTGTTATAGAACGCGTCGACGGTGCCGAAGCGGTCCACGGCGGCGCGGACATAGTCCTTGACCTCGTCCTCATCGGTGACGTCGGCTTCGATCGCGTAGGCCTCGGCCGAGGCGGGGAGATTCTTGATGGCGGCCGCGAGATCGGCGCCTTTGCGGTCGACTGCGACAATCCGTGCGCCGCGTTCGGCGAGCAGGTGGAGCGTGGCGGTTCCGATGACGCCGGCAGCCCCGGTGACGACGGCGACCCGGCCGTCGAGCCTGATGCGATCGGGCATGTTGGGTTTCCTCTGGCTGGTCCGGTTCGATCCGGATTTTCCTGGTTTTCACGCGGGGTCGCGCGGCTTCAGCGTGAGGACTATCACACGTGTTCCCGGGAGAGACCAGAGGGCTGGGGAAGGGCACCGGAGGGGTCCTGGCGCCCTTTCCCCGCCGTATTCGGCGTGTTAACCGGTGCCCTGCGAGCGGCCGATATCAAGGTAGACTGTCGCGAGCCCGATTCGCCCTCTAAAGCCGCGCGAGATGCTTCGAACCGTTGCCCTGACTGGCTTTGCGGCCTTGGTTGCCGCCTCAACCATCTCGCTTGCGCCGCCCGCGCGTGCGCAGATTGGAACGATTTTCTCCGATCCCGCACCGCGTCCGCCCGGCTCGATCCCGCGTGGCCAGGTGGCGCCGCCCAGCGACGACGACGAGGAAGTGCCGGAATTGCCGCGCGGCCGCCTGCTGCCGACACAGCCGCGGGCGTTGCCGCCGGGGCAGGCGGTGCCGCCGCCCGGCAGCGTGCAGTCGCAGCCCTTGGCGCCGCCGCCCGGTTCCACGGTGGCTCCGCCCGGCGTCGCCGTGCAGCCGCCGCAGCCCGGCGGCCCTGCCGTCGCCAACACGCCGCCCGGTGCCAACCCGCTGCCGCCGGGGCAGCGTCCCAAGGGCGCGCCGCAAGCTGCGCCTCAGGGCGCGCCACAGGGCACCGCGCCGCAGACGCCGGCCGCGTTGCAGCCGGGTGACGAGGTGGTGCAGGAGCCGCCTTCGACCAAGATCACCAACAAGAAGGCGAGTTTCTCCGGCCTCGACAAGATCACCGGACGCATCATCAATTTCGACGAGGATATCGGCGAGACCGTGCAGTTCGGCGCGCTGCGGGTGAAGACCGATGCCTGCTACACCCGTCCATCGACCGAAGCCGCCAACACCGACGCCTTTGTCGAGGTCGACGAGATCACCTTGCAGGGCGAGGTGAAGCGTATCTTCTCCGGCTGGATGTTCGCGGCGAGCCCCGGCCTGCATGGCGTCGAGCATCCGATCTACGACATCTGGCTGACCGACTGCAAAGGGCCGGACCAGACCATCGTGACCGCCGCGCCGGATCCGCCGAAGGCGCCGACCCCGCCGCCACCGCCGGCCCAGAAGCGCGCGCCGCCGAAGCAGGCCGCGCCGCGTCCGCCGCCGCAGCCGCTGCCGCAATATCAGCAGCAGCCGCCACCTCCGCCGCCCCAGCAGCAGCGGCCGGGCGGGCTGTTCGGCGGCTTGTTCGGAAACTAACTGGCATCACGTAGCCCGGATGGAGCGTCAGCGAAATCCGGGTTCTTTCTGAGCGGATCGTGCGGTCCCGGATTGCGCTTCGCTGCATCCGCGCTACGTCATCGTCTGAATTCAATTGCGCGCGGCGATGATCGCCAGCGCGTCGGCACCCTTGACCGGTTGCGTGGCGTCGAGCTTGAGGAATTCCGCCGGCGCGCCAGCGATCGCCTTGTCGAGCAGCGCGCGATAGCGGCGGCGCGAGATCTCGACCGCGCCGAATGTTTTGAGATGCTCGGTGACATATTGGGTGTCGAGCAGTTCGAACCCGCCGGCGATCAATCGGGCCACCAGATGCACCAGCGCGACCTTCGATGCGTCGCGCACGGTGTGAAACATGCTCTCGCCGAAGAAGGCGCGGCCGAGGCTGACGCCATAGAGCCCGCCGACCAGATTGTCGTCCTGCCAGACCTCGACGCTGTGGCAATGGCCTGACGTGAACAGCCCGAGATAGAGATCCCGGATGCGCTTGTTGATCCAGGTGTCGTCGCGGCCGGGCTGCGGCGCCGCGCAGCCGGCGATCACCGCCTTGAACGCGGTATCGACGGTGACGGTGAAGGCATCGGAGCGCACCGTGCGCGCCAGGCGGGAGGCGACGCGAAAGCCGTCGAACGGAATCACGCCGCGCAGTTCCGGCTCGACCCAGAACAGGGTCGGATCGTCGGCGCTCTCCGCCATCGGGAAGATTCCGCAGGCATAGGCGCGCAGCAGCACCTCGGGCGTGATTTCGGAGGAGGCGGAGTCGCGTGACGTCATGCCGCGAAGATAGCAAAGCGCGGGCGGTCTTGCGATGGGGGCTGCTACGGGGTCGCGACGTGTTGACGAAGCGCGCCGGTTCCTCCACAAGCCGCGCCATTCCGCCGCAGTTTCCCGAGACCGACTGCGCGGCCATGCTACATTGCCACGAAAAGAGGGCGCTGCCGTCCGGGACATAGCGGGGACTTGGCGGCTTGCGCGCCGACAATCGACACGGGTGAGGGGGACGCTGCATGAAATCGTCATGGCGGACGTTTGCGCCATTGCTGGTCTGGCTGGTGATCTATCTGGTCCCGGTGCCATCAGGGCTGAACGCCAATCAGTGGCACTATTTCGCGGTGTTCGCCGCCGTCATCACCGGGCTGATCCTCGAATCGATGCCGGTCGGCGCGGTGGGCCTGATCGGCCTGACCGTTGCCGGCGTCGGCGGCTATGTCGAGCCCGATCCGAACAAGTCGCTGCGCTGGATGCTGAGCGGCTTTTCCGAGAGCACGGTGTGGCTGATCGTCGGCGCCTTCGTGTTCTCGATCGGCTACCGCAAGAGCGGGCTCGGCCGACGGCTGGCGCTGCTCTTGGTGCGCGGGCTCGGCCGCCGCACCATCGGGCTCGGCTATGCGGTGGCGTTCTCCGATCTGGTGCTGGCGCCGGCAACGCCGTCCAACACCGCGCGCTCGGGCGGCACGATCTATCCGATCGTCAGCAACATCCCGCGCATCTACGGCTCCGAGCCGGGTCCGACCGCGGGCAAGATCGGCACCTTCGTGATGTGGACCGCGTTCGCGACCACGGCCGTGACCAGCTCGCTGTTTTTGACCGCGCTGGCGCCGAATGCCGCCGCGCTCTCGATCGCCAAGAAGCTCGTCAACATCGAGGTCGGCTGGTCGCAATGGTTCATCGGCTTCGCGCCGCTCGGCATCCTGTTGCTGCTGCTGGTGCCGCTGCTCAGCTACGTGGTCTGCCGGCCCGAGATCAAAGAGAGCCCGGAGATCGTGACCTGGAGCGAGGGCGAGCTCGCCAAGATGGGGCCGCCGTCGCGGCACGAATGGATCATGGCGGTGCTGGTGGTGCTCGCGATGTTCCTGTGGATCTGCGGCTCCAATCCCAATATAAGCGTGCCGCTGCTCGGTTCGAATTTCATCAACGCGACCACGGTGGTGTTCGTCGTGATTTCGCTGATGCTGCTGTCAGGCGTGATCGCGTTCGAGGACATCGTCGCGGAGAAGGGCGCCTGGGAGGTATTTTTCTATTTCACCTCGCTGCTCACGCTGTCGTCGGGGCTGAACGAGATCGGCTTCATCAAATGGGTCGCCGAAGGCTATGCCAAGCCGCTCGCCGGCACCTCGCCGCTGGTCGGCATGATCCTGCTCGTCACGTTCTTCTTCTGGATCCACTATTTCTTCTCGAGCATCACCTCGCATGCCGCAGCCGTGCTGCCGGTGGTGCTGGCGGTCGGCTCCAGCATTCCCGGCCTGTCGGTGCAGACCCTGACGCTGCTGTGCGTCTATTCGCTCGGGCTGATGGGCGTGATCTCGCCCTATGCCACGGGACCGGCGCCGATGTATTACGGCAGCGGCTATATCGGCAAAGGCGACTTCTGGAAGTTCGGGCTGATCTTCGGCCTGATCTACTTTGCCGGATTGTTGCTGATCGTGTTGCCCTGGTTACAATCGATCGGGTAAAATAGCCACAATCCAGCGTGAAACAGCGCTCGACCGGGAAGGAGGGGCCATCCTTTCCGATTCTTAACGCGCTTTGTCAGAGGGAAGCGTTCAAAATGCTTCCTCGAATGTGGCGCGCGCGGATTTCAGGGGACACATAGAGCCGCGCGAGCTCGTTCGTGTTTCTTCGTGGGCAAGTTTATGGACCAGCATATCAAAGACCCGTCGATCGTCGCCCCTGGACCTGTCAGGCGAGCGTCGCGTTGGCCGGGGTTTCTGACCGGATGTTTGGTGCTGGCGGTGCTTGCCGGCATCGTCTGGTGGACGCGGCAGCAGGCGGCTCCGCCTCAGGCCGGTGGCGGGCGCAATGCCGGGCCAATGTCGATCGTGCCGGAGACCATCGGCAAGGGCGATATCGGCGTCAGCCTCAACGCCCTCGGGACCGTGACATCCCTCGCCACCGTGACGATCAGGAGCCAGATCAGCGGCTACCTGATGAAGATCAGTTTCAAGGAGGGCGACGAGGTCAAGAAGGGCGACCCGATCGCCGAGATCGATTCGCGGACCTATGAGGCGACGCTGGCGCAGGCCAAGGGCACGCTTGCGCGCGACGAAGCGCAGCTGAAGGGCGCCCAGGTCGATCTTACCCGCTACCAGAACCTCGCCACCCAGAACGCCGTGCCGCATCAGACGCTCGATACCCAGGTCGCGCTGGTCGCGCAGTATCAGGGCACGGTGGAGGCCGACCGCGCCGCGGTGAAGTCGGCCGAGGTGAATCTCGCGTATTGTCATATCGTGTCGCCGATCAACGGGCGGGTCGGGCTGCGCCAGGTCGACCTCGGCAACTATGTGACGCCGGGCGACACCAACGGCCTCGTCGTGATCACGCAGCTCGAGCCGATCAGTGTGCTGTTCACGCTGCCGGAGGACAATCTGCAGGCCGTCAAGAAGCGACTGAAGGAGGGCGCCGTGATGCCGACGGCGGCCTATGATCGCAGCGGCGCCAACAAGCTCGCCGACGGATCGCTGCAGACCTTCGACAGCCAGATCGACCCGACCACCGGCACGATCAAGCTGCGCGCCCAGTTCGAGAACGAGGGGCGCACGCTGTACCCGAACCAGTTCGTCAACATCCGCCTGCTGCTCGACACCCACAAGGATGCCACGACGATGTCGACCGCCGGCATCCAGCGCGGCGTTCCCGGCACCTTCGTCTATCTCGTCAACGCCGACAGCACCGTCTCGGTGCGCCCCGTCAAGCTCGGCGTCACCGACGGCGACCGTGTCGAGGTGCTGTCGGGCCTCGTGCCCGGCGATCGCATCGTGATCGACGGCGCCGACAAGCTGCGCGAGGGCGCCAAGGTCGTCGTGCGCTCCGCCACTGACGCCGCAAACCCGGCCGGTACGGCCAAGGGGACGGCGAGTGGCGCGGCCAATGGAGCCGCCAAGGGAGATAGCAAGGGAGATAGCAAGGCCGGCGCCGATCCCGACAAGGCGGGAGGCGGCCAGCACAAGCGGTCCGAGGACGGGCAGACCAAATGAACCCGTCGCGGCCATTCATCCTGCGGCCGGTGGCGACGACCCTGATGATGATCGCCATCATGCTGTCGGGCATGCTGGCGTTCAGATTCCTGCCGGTCGCGGCACTGCCGGAGGTCGACTATCCGACCATCCAGGTGCAGACCTTCTATCCCGGCGCCAGCCCCGACGTGATGACGTCGTCGGTGACGGCGCCGCTCGAGGTGCAGTTCGGCCAGATGCCGAATCTGAATCAGATGAGTTCGGTGAGTTCGGCCGGCTCGTCGGTCATCACGCTGCAATTCGGCCTGTCGATTTCGCTCGACGTCGCCGAGCAGGAGGTGCAGGCCGCGATCAATGCCGCGGGCAATCTCTTGCCGTCGGACCTGCCGGCACCGCCGATCTACGCCAAGGTCAATCCGGCTGACGCGCCGATCCTCACCCTCGGCCTGACCTCGAAGACGATGCCGCTGACGCAGGTGCAGGATTTCGTCGACACAAGGCTGGCTCAGAAGATCTCGCAGCTGCCCGGCGTCGGCCTCGTCAGCATCAGCGGCGGCCAGCGGCCCGCGGTACGCATCCAGGCCGACATCCGCAAGCTCGCGGCCTATGGCCTCAACATCGACGACCTCCGCACCACGCTGGGCAACGCCAACGTCAACACGCCGAAGGGCAATTTCGACGGCGCGATGCGCGCATACACCATCAATGCCAACGACCAGATCCGCAATGCCAGCGACTACCGCTCGCTGATCGTCGCCTACAAAAACGGTTCGCCGGTCCGCCTCAGCGACGTCGGCAACGTCGTCGACGGCGCGCAGAACGACAAGCTCGGCGCCTGGATGAACGAGACGCCGGCAATCATCCTCAATATCCAGCGCCAGCCCGGCGCCAACGTGATCTCGGTGGTGCAGGGCATCAAGGACCTGCTGCCGCAATTGCAGGCCACGCTGCCGGCGGCGATCGACCTGAACATCCTGACCGACCGGACCGTCACGATCCGCGCCTCGGTCCGCGACGTCGAATACGAGCTGTCGCTCGCGGTAATCCTGGTCGTGCTTGTCATCTTCGTGTTCCTGCGCTCGACCCGCGCCACGCTGATCCCGAGCCTGTCGGTGCCGCTGTCGCTGGTCGGCACGCTTGGGGCGATGTATCTGTTCGGCTTCAGCCTGAACAATTTGTCGCTGATGGCGCTGACCATCGCCACCGGCTTCGTGGTCGACGACGCCATCGTCGTGATCGAAAACATCTCGCGATACATCGAAGAGGGCGAGTCTCCACTCGAGGCGGCGCTCCGCGGCTCCGAGCAGATCGGCTTCACCATCATCTCGCTGACGGTGTCGCTGATCGCGGTGCTGATCCCGCTGCTGTTCATGGGCGACGTCGTCGGCCGCCTGTTCCGCGAATTCGCCATCACGCTGTCGGTCACGATCCTGATCTCCGCCGTGGTGTCGCTGACGCTGGTCCCGATGGCCTGCGCCAAGCTGCTGAAGCCGGAGGCCATGTCGCGCGAAAACACCTTCCAGCGGCTCAGCCGGGAAGGTTTTGACCATGTCATCGCGATCTACGCGCGGATGCTCAACTGGGTGCTCGATCGCCAGACCTTCGTGCTGCTGATCGCGCTCGCCACCTTCGGCCTGACGGCGCTGCTCTACGTCGTCATCCCCAAGGGCTTCTTTCCGGTGCAGGACACCGGCGTGATCCAGGCGATCTCCGAGGCGCCGCAATCGGTGTCCTATGCGGCGATGGCCGAGCGGCAGCAACGGCTCGCCAGCGCGATCCTCAGGGATCCCGATGTCGAGAGCCTGTCGTCGTTCATCGGCGTCGACGGCACCAACACCACGCTGAACAGCGGCCGCATCCTGATCAATCTGAAGCCGCATGAGCAGCGCAAGGCCGGCGTTGCGACGGTGATGGACCGGATCAAGGCCAGCACGGCTGATCTGACCGGCATCACGCTCTACATGCAGCCGGTGCAGGACCTCACGATCGAAGGCACGGTGAGCCGGACGCAATACCAGTTCATCCTGCAGGACGCCGATCCGAACGAACTCGCGGAATGGACGCCGAAGCTGGTCGACAAGCTCCGCGAATTGCCCGAGCTCAGCGACGTCACCAGCGATATCTCTGCCCAAGGGCTGTCGGTGTTCGTCGACATCGACCGCGACCAAGCCGCGCGGTTCGGCATCACGCCGGCAACGATCGACAATGCGCTTTACGATTCCTACGGCCAGCGCATCGTCTCCACGGTCTTCACCAATTCCAACCAGTACCGCGTCATCCTCGAAGCCGATCCGTCGTTGCGGAACTCGCTGGATTCGCTGTCATCGATCTATCTGCCGTCATCGGTTGGCTCGACGCCGGTGCCGCTGTCGGTGATGGCCAAGATGCGGGTGGAGACCGCGCCGCTGCAGGTCTCGCATCTCGGCCAGTTCCCGTCGGCGACCGTGTCGTTCAACCTTGCCCCTGGCGCCTCGCTCGGCGGCGCAGTGACCGCGATCAAGCAGGCCCAGGCCGACATCAACCAGCCGCTCGGCATGGTCACGAGCTTCCAGGGTGCGGCGCTGGCGTTCCAGTCCTCGCTCTCCAACCAGCTGTTCCTGATCCTGGCCGCGATCATCACGGTCTATATCGTGCTCGGCGTGCTATATGAGAGCTTCATCCATCCGCTCACCATCCTCTCGACGCTGCCCTCGGCCGGCATCGGCGCGCTGCTGGCGCTGATGATGGCCGGGCAGGATCTCACCATCATCGCGATCATCGGCATCATCCTCCTGATCGGCATCGTGAAGAAGAACGCGATCATGATGATCGACTTCGCGCTCGATGCCGAGCGCAACGCGGGCAAGCCGCCGCGCGAGGCGATCTACCAGGCCTGCCTGCTCCGGTTCCGGCCGATCATCATGACGACGATGGCGGCTGTGCTCGGCGCGCTGCCGCTGATGATCGGCAGCGGCGCTGGCTCGGAGCTGCGGCATCCGCTCGGCATCTCGATCGTCGGCGGCCTCTTGGTGAGCCAGCTGCTGACGCTGTTCACGACGCCGGTAATCTATCTGTGGTTCGATCGCCTGGCGCTGCGGTTTGCCGGGCGGGCAGACGAGGTCGGCGAGGCGAGCGGGTCGCGTTGAGTCATGGGTCCGTCGACGCCATTCATCCGCCGGCCGGTCGCAACCACGCTGTTGACTTTCGGACTTGCGGCAGCCGGCATCGTCGCGTTCTTCAAGCTGCCGGTGTCGCCGCTGCCGGCGGTCGATTTCCCGACCATCTCGGTGCAAGCGACGCTGCCCGGCGCCAGTCCGGAGGACGTCGCCACCACGGTGGCAAGCCCGCTGGAGCGGCATCTCGGTCAGATCGCCGACGTCAGCGAGATGACGTCGTCGAGCTCCGTCGGGCAGGCACGGATCACGCTGCAGTTCAACCTCAACCGTGACATTGACGGCGCGGCGCGCGACGTGCAGGCCGCGATCAACGCGGCGCGGGCCGATCTGCCGACCAGCCTGCGCAGCAATCCGACCTACCGCAAGGTCAATCCGGCCGACGCGCCGATCCTGATCCTGACGCTGACGTCGGATACGCTGACCCGCGGCGATCTTTACGATGCGGCGTCCACGGTGCTGTCGCAGAAGCTGTCGCAGGTCGAGGGCATCGGCCAGGTCGTGGTGGGCGGCAGCTCGCTGCCCGCCGTCCGCGTCGATCTGATCCCGCAGGCGCTCTACAAATACGGCATCGGCCTGGAGGACGTGCGCGCGGCGCTGTCCAACGCCAACGCCCACAGCCCCAAGGGCGGCATCGACGTCGGCGACCAGCGCTACCAGGTCTACGCCAACGACCAGGCCAACAAGGCCGACGACTACCGGTCGTTGATCGTGGCCTACCGCAACGGCGCGCCGGTCCATCTCTCCGACGTCGGTGAGGTGGCCGACGGCGTCGAGAACCTGCGCAACGCCGGGCTTGCCGATGGCAAACCGGCCGTGCTGGTCATCCTCTATCGCCAGCCCAATGCCAACATCATCTCGACCGTCGACCTCGTGAAGGCATTGATGCCGCAGCTGCAGGCCTCGGTGTCGCCGGCGATCGATATCGGCCTTGCGGTGGACCGCTCGACCACGATCCGCACCTCGCTCAGGGATGTCGAGCGCACCCTGATCCTCGCGGTGCTGCTGGTGGTGTTCGTGGTGTTCGCGTTCCTGCGCAGCGCACGCGCCACCTTCATCCCGGTGGTCGCGGTCTCGGTGTCGCTGGTCGCCACCTTCGGTGCGATGTACCTGTTCGGTTACAGCCTCGACAATCTGTCACTGATGGCGCTGACGGTTGCGACCGGGTTCGTGGTCGACGACGCCATCGTGGTGCTGGAGAACGTCACCCGCTACATCGAGGACGGCATGAGCCCGCTCGAGGCGGCGCTGAAGGGCGCCAACGAGGTCGGCTTCACCGTGCTGTCGATGAGCATCTCGCTGATCGCGGTGTTCATCCCGATCCTGATGATGTCGGGCATCATCGGCCGCCTGTTCCGCGAATTCGCCGTGACCATTTCGATCTCGATCCTGATCTCGCTCGCGGTCTCGCTGGCGACGACGCCGATGATGTGCGCCGTGCTGCTGCGGCCGGATACCGGTGGTCACGGCAGGCTCTATCAGCTCAGCGAGCGCTTCTTCGATGCGATGCTGGGCTTCTACCGGCGGACGCTGACCGGCGCGCTCGAACATCCGCTGAGCGTCGTGCTGATCTTCTTCGTCACGATCGGACTGACGGGCTATCTGTACGTCGTGATCCCGAAGGGCTTCTTTCCGCAGCAGGACACCGGGCGGCTGGTCGGCTCGATCCAGGCCGACCAGAGCGTGTCGTTCCAGCTGATGCAGCAGAAGCTCGCGCAGTTCGTCGACATCATCAAGCGCGACCCGGCGGTCGAGACCGTGGTCGGCTTCACCGGCGGCGGGCAGACCAATTCCGGGTTCGTGTTCGTGTCGCTGCGGCCGCTCGACCAGCGCAAGCTCGGTGCCGACGGGGTGATCGCGCGGCTGCGCCGCCAGATGTCGGCGGTGCCCGGTGCGACCCTGTTCCTGCAAGCGGTGCAGGATATCCGTGTCGGCGGCCGGCAGTCCAACGCGCAGTATCAGTACACGTTGCAGGGCTCGACGCTGGAGGAGCTCAATGACTGGACGCCGAAGATCGCGGCGGCCATGCAGCGCGATCCGAACCTTGCCGACGTCAACAGCGACCAGCAGAACAAGGGCCTCGAGTCCGACCTCGTGATCGACCGCGACGCCGCAGCGCGGCTCGGCATCACGGTCAGCCAGATCGACAACACCCTCTACGACGCCTTCGGCCAGCGCCAGGTGTCGACGATCTATGTCGCGCGCAACCAGTACCACGTCGTCATGGAGGTGGCGCCGCGCTACTGGCAGAATCCGGAAACGCTGAAGGACGTCTATATCAGCACCTCGGGCGCATCGGTCGGCGGATCGCAATCGACCAACGCAGTGGCCGGCACCGTCGTGGCGCCGGGAAACTCGGGCGCGGCCAGTTCGGCCAACGCGCAGGCCGCGCGCAACCAGGCCACCAACTCGATCGGCTCGACCGGGAAGGGCGCGGCCTCGACCGGATCGGCGGTCTCGACCAGCAGCGAGACCATGATCCCGCTGTCGGCGGTCGCTGCCTTCAAGCAGGGCGCCACGCCGCTGGCAGTCAATCACCAGGGCCTGCTGGTCGCCAACACCATCTCGTTCAACCTGCCGCCGAACGTCTCGCTGAGCACCGCGGTCGCCAGCATCGAGGCGACGATGAACCGGATCGGCGTCCCGGCCACGATCCGGGGTACGTTCCAGGGCTCCGCCAAGGCGTTCCAGGATTCTCTCAACAACCAGCCGTTCCTGATCCTGGCCGCGATCATCACGATCTACATCGTGCTCGGCGTGCTCTATGAGAGTTACGTCCATCCGCTGACCATCTTGTCCACATTGCCCTCGGCAGGTGTGGGCGCCTTGCTTGCGCTGATGGCATTCAAGACCGAGTTCAGTATCATGGCGCTGATCGGCGTCATCCTGCTGATCGGCATTGTGAAGAAGAACGCCATCATGATGATCGACTTTGCGCTAGAGGCGGAACGCGGACGCGGGCTGGAGCCGCTCGAGGCGATCAGGGAGGCCAGCCTGTTGCGCTTCCGCCCGATCATGATGACGACGATGGCCGCGCTGCTCGGTGCCGTGCCGCTGGCGATCGGCATGGGTGACGGCGGCGAGCTGCGGCAGCCACTCGGTATCGCCATCGTCGGCGGCCTGATCCTGAGCCAGGTTCTGACGCTCTACACGACGCCGGTCATCTATCTCTATCTCGACCGGTTCCGCCTGTGGGTTCAGCGCGTCCGCCAGGGTGCCGCATTGCGGCCGGGCTCCTCACTTCAACCGGGCGAGTAAATGCCGACAGGTACAGCGTTGCATAGTCTTCAAACATTGCGGAAGCCGGTCCGGTTTTTGCGGGGGGCGGCGTTCGGCGGCCTCAGTCTCGGTCTGGGCCTTGCTCTGTCCGGGTGCATCCCCGGGGTGGAGAAGCCCGAACTCAGCCTCGAAGTGCCGGCGAGCTATCGCGCGGCCGCCAAGGGCGATGCCGACGCCGCCGTTCCGGCGCTCGCCTGGTGGCGCGGCTTCCGCTCGGCGGAGCTGACCGGGCTGATGGAATCCGCGCAGCAATACAATCTCGATATCGCGGTGGCGATCGCCCAGATCGTGCAGGCCGACGCCCAGGCCGGTGTGTCCGGTGCCGCGCTGCTGCCGTCGATCTCGGGATCGGCGAATGCCGAGCGCCAGCGGGTGGCCACGGGATCGACTACATCGCTCGGCGGGGGCAGCACCTTCTCCCAGTACAGCCTCGGACTGAGCGCGAGCTACATCGTCGATTTCTGGGGCAAGAACCGCGCGACGCTGTCGGCGTCGGAGGAGAGCGCAACCAGCGCCCGCTACAATCGCGAGGTCGTCGCGCTGACCACCATGGCGACGGTGGCCAATACCTATTTCCAGGTGCTGGCGGCACAGGACCAGATCAATGTTACCCGCCGCAATCTGGCAGCAGCCGAACGAATTCTTGCGCTGATCAAGTCGCAATTCGCCGGCGGCACCGCCTCGCAGCTCGACTTGTCGCAGCAGGAGGCGCTGGTCGCCACGCAGCGCGCGGCGATCCCGCCGCTCGAGGTGACGGTCGGGCAGAACATCGCCGCGCTCGCCGTGCTGGTGGCGCGCGCACCGGCCGATTTCAAGGTGCGCGGCGGCAGCACCACGCAGATCGCCATACCGCGGGTGACGCCCGGGCTGCCGTCGGAATTGCTTTACCAGCGGCCTGACATCCGTCAGGCCGAGGCGCAGCTCGCATCCTCCAACTTCAGTGTCGACGCGGCGCGCGCGGCGTTCTTCCCGCAGATCCAGCTGACCGGCACCACCGGCTTCCAGAGTGCGGCGCTGGCCTCGCTGTTCGCACCCGGCGCCTGGTACTACACGCTGGCCGCCGGGCTGACCCAGCCGCTGTTCGACGGCTTCCTGCTGGAGAGCCAGTTCAAGCTCGCCAAGGGGCAGCAACTGCAATACCTGCAGGCCTATCGCAAGGCGGTGCTGTCGGCTTTCGCCGATGTCGAGAAGGCGCTGATCGCGCTGCAGAAGTACACGTTGCAGGAGCGCCTGCAGTCCGACGTCGTCGCCGCCTCGCGCAAGGCGTTCGAGGTCGCCGAGACGCAATTGCGCGGCGGCACGGTCAACCTCATCACGGTGCTGCAGGCGCAGCAGACGCTGTTCACGGCCGAGAACAATCTGGTCACGGTCAGGCTCAACAAGCTGCTGGCGGCGAGCAGCTTGTTCCAGGCGCTCGGCGGCGGCTGGACGCCCGCCGGCACACTCGCGGCGGCAGTGCCATGAGGTCGGTCATGCAGCGGTTCGTTACAGCCTCCGTCATGGCCCTCGTCGTCACGCTGGGCGCGCCTGCCGGCACGGCCCGCGCGCAGCAGCGGCCGCCGAACAGCGTGCCGCTGGCCTTCGGCATGAATGCGGACCAGGCCAGCCGGTCGCTCGGCGTTCCCCTGAGCTACGTTCGCGGTACGCCGGGCAATGAAATGTTCGTGGCGCTGCCCAATGTCAAGGGCAGCGTGCTGTCGCGGCGCAGTGACGCGCTCTATCTGCAATTCGGCAGGGGTCGCCTGATCGCCTGGAAGGGCGACTGGGGCACCAATCCGCAATGAGGGCTGTGACGATGACCGCCACCAGAGCATTGATCGCCTGCGCCGCCATCGCGCTCGGCTCGGTCGCCGCATCTGCCCAGCAATTGGCTCCGCAACGGCCGCTGCGCTACGGCAGCACCGGGGGAGCGTATTTCGACGGCAGGAATGACGATCGCGATTTCCGCAGCAACGGCTCGTTTCCGGGCAGCTTTGCCGCCGATCCGTTCAGCGCGGGTTTCGGTGCGGCCGGATTGTTCGGCTCGACGCCGTATCACTCGCCGCGGCCGTATCCGTCGCAGGTGATCTTCGGTGCGCCGTGTCAGGACTGCCGTCCGTACCGCCCACGGCGGCACCGCGACAGGTACGAGTGATGTTCGGAAGCGGGGCGCGTCTCAAGAGCTTGACGCGTCTTCTTCACGCGGACCGACAACCACTTCGTTCGGAACGCTCTACCCCCTGAGCAACAGGTCGTCGATGATGCGCGGCTTCATCCAGCCGACCTTGTCGATGATCTCCCTGCGCAGCTCGTCCTTTTCCATCTCATATTGCTCATTCACGACGCGGACGCCGCTTTCGGGGATTCCGAACGCCTTGAGCAGGCCGTTGTGCCGTGCCTTCCACTCGATCACATGCTCGGTCATGATCTGCGTCTCGGCCGGAAGAAAGCCGGGATGCGCAGCCAGGCCGCATGACGCGGTGGTCTGCGGATCTGAAGCCAGCATGATCACGTTCCACTCGTCGTAGCCGACCAGGTCCATCTGCGCGTAGAGAAATGCGCCGTGCGGCCCGTCCCAGATCTTCTGGTCGATCACCAGGAACGGCATCGCGTTGCAGTGGCCGTGGCGCGCCGCCATGTCGCGGTTGAAAGCCTCTGTGCGCTCCTGCAGCCGCTCATTGGCCGCAGCGAACACGGCAAGGCGATTGTCAGCCGTCGGCGCGATGCTGCCGGCGTCGTCAGGCGCGAAACCGGCATCACGCAGCATCGGCCCGATCCGTGGATCATCCCACTGCGTCTTGTGAAACGCAGGCACCGCGACGTCGGCGCCCCGTACCGGACGCTCGGCCTCCTTGAGCTCGCCCAAGGTCTCCTGCTTCTTTCCGAAAACCACCCTGCGCCCGAACATTGCGTGTCGTTCCTGCCAAGCTGGGGGAAAAGCCTGGCAAACAATGCCGAGATTTCCCTTAACTGGTCAGGGCAGCCGGTGGCGATCAAACAACAAGGTGACGCGGCAGTTAAGGCCAACTCGAAAAATCGATCAATCGGCCGCCCGCAGCCGGGCTAACTCGCGGCGGCGCTTGTCGATTTCGCCTGCGCCGGGCTGACGCGGGCGAACCGCACCACGAAGCGGGTGCCCTTTTGACTCGGGGCGCGCTCGACGCTGGCGGCGAGCTTGACGGCCATCGCGGCGACGATGCGCTGGCCCATCCCGGTGCCGCGCGGGTCGGCCTTGTCGGAGAAGCCCACGCCTTCGTCGCTGATTGCAAGCTGCAAATCGTCCGCGTGCTGCTTCAGCTCGACATGGATCGGGCCGGCGCCGTGGGGATAGGCGTATTTCACGGCGTTCATCACCAGCTCGTTGACGATGATACCGATCGCGACCGCGCTGTCGGGATCGATCTCGACCGGGTCGGCTTTCAGCGTCAGCCGCGACATCCGGTTGCCTTCGGCCGATCGCCTGAGGTCCTCCAGCAGCGCCTCGAGATACTGGTTGAGCATCACCGTCTTGAAGTCGTGCGAAGTGTAGAGGCGGCGATGCACCTGCGCGACGGCGGCGACCCGGCCCATCGCGTTGGTGAGCGCCGCCTTGACATCCTGCTGGCTCGCGGAATTGGCCTGCAGATGCAGCAGCGAGGCAATGATCTGCAACGAGTTGCCGACCCGGTGGTTGACCTCGCGCAGCAGCACCTCGCGCTCGGCGGCGAGCGCGGCGTAGCGGTCACGCGAGGCGTGCACCTCGGCCTCGGCCTCGTCGCGCGCTTTCTGGATCGCCGCCCGCCGGATCGCGCCGTTCACCGCGACCTGGAGCAGGGGGATGAATTCACCCCTGACGTCCTTGACCAGATAGTCCGCCGCGCCGGCCTTGAGGGCGGTGACGGCAATCGCCGAATCCTGCGAGGCCGTGACAAACACGATCGGCGGCGCGTCTGGAATCTTGAGGATTTGTTCCAACGTCTCCAGCCCGTCGAGGCCGGGCATGTATTGGTCGAGCGCGACGACGTCGATGCCGCCCTGGGCGAGCCGCTCGAGGCCTTCCTGACCGCTTGCGGCGTGCACGACCTTGTAGCCCGCGCGCGTCAGCCCGCGTTCGACCAGGCGCGCCAGCGCCGCGTCGTCGTCGATATAGAGCAGTGTCGGCGTTGCGCTGGTCATATGGAAGCTGGCGGCACCTGAATCACGGAAAAGAACAGGCCAAGCTGGCGAATGGCGTTGGCAAAGCTTTCGTAGTTCACCGGCTTGGTGATGTAGACATTGCAACCGAGTTCGTAGCAACGCTTGATCTCCTGGCTGTCGTCCGTGGTGGTCAGCATGACCACCGGCGTCGCCTTGAGATGTTTGTTCTCCTTGACCCGCTTCAGAATGTCGATGCCGGTCATGTCGGGCAGATTGAGATCAAGCAGGATGAGCAGGGCCTGGTTCTTGCGGTCGACCGCGCTGCCATCCTTGCCGAACAGGTAGTTCACGGCCTCTGTACCGTTGGTGAACGGGACGATCTCATTGTTGACACCCGAACGCCGGATATTCCGCTCAATCAGGCGGGCGTGGCCCTCGTCGTCCTCGATCATGATGATGGTGACTGGATCGCTCATGATTCCCTATCCCGGTTCTTGTCTGAGGTCTTGCCTGACCAATTGATGGGCAGCGTGATCGTGAACGTGCTGCCGTTGTGAAGTTCCGATGCTACCGACATGGTGCCGCCCAGTCTGCGCACAAGTGCGCGGACATGGGCAAGCCCGATGCCCTGACCCGGCTTGTCCTGGGTTCCGGCGCGGCGGAATAGATCAAAGATGCGCTGGTGGTCCTTGGGATCGATGCCGCGGCCGTTGTCGGTGACCTCGAAGATCGCAAAGCCCAGCTTGGTGCGGCCCTTGACCGAGATCTCGCCGGGCACGCCGTTCTTGAGGTACTTGACCGCGTTGTCGATCAGATTGGAGAAGATCTGCTCCAGCGCGAGGCGGTCGCTGACGATATTCGGCAACGCGCCGACCTCGATGGTCGCATGCGCCTCGGCCGCCTGATGCGCGATCGTCCTGACGATGCCGTTGATCAGCTCGCTGAGATCGATCTGCTCCAGCTTGAACTCGCGGCGGCCCTCGCGGGTGAGATGGAGGATGGCACTGATCAGGCGGTCCATCTTGGCGATCGACGATTTGATGAAGCCGAGCGACTCGCTGAAATCGTCGGATAGCTGCTTGTCGGAGCCTTCGAGCTCGGGCTCGGCCACGTCGGTCGCGTCTTCCATCGCCGGCGCCAGCGACGCGGTGCGATTGAGCGTGGCGATCCGCCTGAAGATGTCGCCGCGCAATTCCTCCAGCTCGCTGGTGAAGCCCATGATGTTGACCAGCGGCGAGCGCAAATCATGGCTGACGATATAGGCGAAGCGCTGGATCTCCTCGTTGGCCTCGCGCAGGTCGGCGGTCCGTTCGTCGACGATGGTTTCGAGATTGACGTTGCTGTCGCGCAGCTTGGCCTCGGCCTCGTCGCGCGCCCGCGACGATTGCCGCACCAGCACGAGAGAGAGGGCGGCGAGCACCAGCACCAGGCAGGAGCCGGCGATGGTGACGGAGGAGGCGAGCACCTGGGTCCTGTCGGCGGTCGCGGTGCGCGCCGCCAGCAGGCGATCCTCCTCGGCGCGCATGTCGCGGCCGATCCTGGCGATCGCTTCCAGCGCGTCGGTCGATGTGCTGTTGCGCAGGACGTCGATGCTGGTCGCGGTGTCGTTGTTCCTGACGCGCTCGTTGGTGAGGGTGAACTCCGCCAGCCGCTGCTCGACGGCGGCCTTCAGCTTCGCGGCATTGGCGACCTGCGCCGGATTGTCGACGGTCATCATCTGGAGATGGCCGAGCGCGGCGGGGATTGCCGCCGCGGCCGACTGGTACTCCGAGAGGTATTGTGGTGCTGATGTCAGCAGATAGGCCCTGGTCGCGCTTTCGGCGCGCCTGACGTCAAGCAGCAGGTTAGCAACCTGGCCTTCGACCTCGACCGTATGGACGACCCAGGCGTTGTCCTCGCGTGCCTTGTTGACCAGCAGGACCGACGCCACGCTGACTGCGACCAGCACGAAAAATCCCGCCGAGAGCAGCAGGATTTGCAACGTGGACCGGCGTCGTGAAATCGGGGTCACGACGGTCTCTTCGTGGCAGTGGGATTCAATGCGTCCCCGTGGAAAGCCAATACCCCACTAGTACGCTTGAACAGGTGGTTGGGTTCCAAAGAGTTCCAACTATTTCGGGGCGTCGGATGGCTGGCCGGCGAGATACTGCTCCAGCCAGTGGATGTGATAGTCGCCCTCGATGATGTCGGGCTCGCGCACCAGGGCGCGGAACAGCGGCAGCGTCGTCTCGATGCCGTCGACCACCATCTCGTCCAGGGCCCGGCGCAGCCGCATCAGGCATTCGCCCCGGGTCTTGCCGTGCACGATCAGCTTGCCGACCAGCGAGTCGTAATAGGGTGGAATCACGTAGCCCTGATAGACGGCGGAATCGATCCGCACGCCGAGGCCGCCCGGCGGATGGAATTGGGTGATCCGTCCCGGCGAGGGACGGAAGGTCTGCGGGTTCTCCGCATTGATGCGGCACTCGATGGCGTGGCCGATGATCGCGATGTCGCTCTGCTTGGCCGGGAGTTCGCCGCCGGCGGCAATCCGGATCTGCTCAAGCACCAGATCGATATCGGTGATGCTTTCGGTGACGGGATGCTCGACCTGGATGCGCGTGTTCATTTCGATGAAATAGAACTCGCCGTCCTCGTAAAGGAATTCGATGGTGCCGACGCCGAGATACTTCATGTCCTGCATCGCCTTGGCGCAGGTCTCGCCGATCCTGGCGCGGGCCGCTGCCGCCAGCACGGGCGAGGGGCCTTCCTCCCAGACCTTCTGGTGGCGGCGTTGCAGCGAGCAGTCGCGCTCGCCGAGATGGATCGCGCCGCCGCGGCCGTCGCCGAGAATCTGGATCTCGATGTGGCGCGGCTTCTGCAGGTATTTCTCCAGGTAGACCGAGGCATCGCCGAACGCCGACTTGGCTTCGTTGGCCGCGGTCGAAAGCGCCAGCGCGAGGTCGGCCTCGGTGTGGGCGACCTTCATGCCGCGGCCACCTCCGCCGGCCGCCGCCTTCACCAGCACCGGGAAGCCGATCTCCTTGCCGATGGCGAGCGCGTCGGTCTCAGAGGTCACTGCGCCGTCCGAGCCGGGCACCACGGGGATGCCGAGGCGCTTGGCGGTCTTCTTGGCTTCGATCTTGTCGCCCATCAGGCGGATATGCTCGGCCTTCGGGCCGATGAAGCCGAGATTATGGTCGGCGAGGATCTCGGCGAAGCGCGCGTTCTCGGACAGGAAGCCGTAGCCGGGATGCACGGCGTCGGCGCCGGTGATCTCGCAGGCGGCGAGCAGCGCCGGTATGTTGAGGTAGGAATCCTTCGACGGCGGCGGGCCGATACACACGCTCTCGTCGGCGAGCCGCACATGCATGGCGTCGGCGTCGGCGGTGGAATGCACCGCGACGGTGGAGATGCCGAGCTCCTTGCAGGCGCGCAGCACGCGAAGCGCAATCTCGCCGCGATTGGCTATGAGGATCTTGTCGAACATCGCAGCGCCTGACGTTGACGGAAGCTATTCAATGATGACGAGCGGCTCGCCGAATTCGACGGGCTGGCCGTCCTCGACGAGGATCTGTGTCACGGTGCCCGCGCGCGGCGACGGGATCTGGTTCATGGTCTTCATCGCCTCGATGATCAGAAGCGTCTGGCCGGCGCTGACCTTCGAGCCGACTTCAATGAACGGCTTGGCGCCCGGCTCGGGCGACCAATAGGCGGTGCCGACCATCGGCGAGGGCACGGCGCCCGGATGCTTGGCGAGGTCGGTCGCAGCCGCAACGGCGGCAGCAGGTGCTGCGACAATGGCCGGCGCGCCAACCGCGTGGACGGCAGCGGGCACGGATGCCGCGATGCTGATGTTGCGTGCGACACGGACGCGCAGGCCGGCACGCTCGATCTCGATCTCGGTGAGGTTGGTCTCAGCAAGCAGCAGCGCGAGCTCGCGAATGAGGACGCTGTCGTCGCTCTTGGAGTCGCTCTTGGATTTTGCGGCTGATTTGTCGTCTGGCTGGCGCGCCATGTTGTTTGATCCGAAATCTCTATCTGGTGACGGGGAACGTCAGGATTGACGATTAAGTCTTTGCCTTTGCATCGATCTTGGCACCGATCTTGGTGGCGAGGCCGATGATCGCAAGCCGGTAGCCGTCGATGCCGAAGCCGCAAAGTGACGCGAAGGCGGCTTTAGCAGTGAACGAGTGGTCCCGGAAGCTCTCGCGGGCGTGGATGTTGCTGACATGAACCTCGACGGCGGGAATCCTGACCGCAACCAGCGCGTCATGCAGCGCGATCGAAGTATGGGAATAGCCGCCGGCATTGATGATGATGCCGACCGCCTTTTTGGCATGGGCTTCATGGATGAAGTCGATCAGTTCGCCCTCGCGGTTGGACTGCCGGCAGTCGGCGGTCAGGGCGAACTGGCGTGCGGTGTCCGCGCACAGCTTCTCGACATCGGCGAGCGTGGCGTGGCCGTAGGTCTCCGGCTCGCGCGTCCCCAGCAGATTGAGGTTCGGGCCGTTCAGCACGTAGATCGTTCCGGCAGCAGCCATTGCAAAAGATTCCTGCCAAAGGTTCCGGCCAATAGGTCCGACAAGGGGTCCGAGGGGTTCCGGCGAGGGGTGAAGTGGGCCGGGTTATAGGTAACAACCGGCCGCAGGGGAAGCCTTTAGGTGAAATCGGAACGCCTTCAGCGGCTTCCTCCAGCCTATTAGGTAGCTGGCGTAACCTGCGGAAATTGCTGGTTAACCAAACCTCATGGAAGGCGTGTCGAGGGGGCGTCCCGGCCAGCCGTCCACCGCCATCTGCCCGATACGGCGAACGAATAGCCCCGCCCGTGAGGGGCGGGGCTGAGAATGGGGGCGAGGGCCCGTCGTGGCACCCTCGCGCAGAGGCCGGCTTAGCCCTCGATGATGTAGACGATCTCGTGGGTCTCCGGCTGCACGATGATGTAGCGGCCGCCGACCAGGATGAAGTCATAACCGCGCCACTGCGGATAGATCGTCACGACCCGTTCCGGCAGAGGATAGAAGTGCACGTCGGCCGGGATACGGGTGCCGACCGCCACGTTGAAGTTCACGTTGGTGACTTCGGTGACGTGTTCCGACTTGATCGCGGTCGAGATCTCGGTGCGCTTCTCGGCCGGCGGAGCCGCGGTGGCCGACGTCGCCGCGTTGCCAGTCGTGGTCTGGGTGCGGCTGGTGTCGTTGGTCTGCGCACGGTTGGTGTCGGACGGGCTCTTGGTCTGGGCGTTCTGGTTGGTGGTGGCGCCGTTCTTCTCGCGGCTCTCGGCGTTCATGTTGCCGTTCTTCTCACGACCCTCGGCTTTCATGTTGCCGCTCTTGTCGCGGCTCTCGGCCTTCATGTCCTTCGAGCTTTCGTTGCCCTTGGTGGTCTCGTTCTCCGAGCTCATGCCCTTCGACTTTTGGGTATTTTCCTGGGCGCCCTTGGTGGCGGGTCCGGCCTTGTCGGACTCGGCGCCCTTCATGCCGGGCGATTCACCCTTCATGCCCGAAGAAGACTCACCGGTCGTCGAATGCTCGGAACCCTTCATGCCACCCGAATCGTGCTGCATCGCGCCCGACGACGCGCCACCTGACGGTGCAGAGTGCTGCGTGGTCGCGCCACCGCCGGCCCCGGATTCCTTGTTGGCGCCGCCCGCGCCCTGTGCGTTCGCGAAACCGGTGCCGGCGAGCAAAGCCGCCGCAGCGACCGAAATCAGAAAGCGTTTAGACATCGAAATTCCTCCTCGTTTTTCAGCATTGCCCGCGCCGACAACGAGAGAGGATGTGCGATGTTCCTGTAGATTTGCGGTTCCCCGCGGTTTGTTTCCTGTGTGAATGCGCGATGAACAGCGCGCGCTTCAACCGCAGGCCCAGTCGAACTCCATGCTCGCAAGATCGAGCTGGCCGTTGCCGCCGCCGAAATTGAACCCGCCGAAATGCTCTTCGATCTCGAGATAGGTCGCGCTGTATTTCGGCGTCCACTGATTGGGAAACATCGTGCCGCCGAGATGGTTGCGACCATGCAACCGGTCGAGGCCGCGCGCAGTGCCGACCTCGCTGTAGGGCGCGATATAGTCGCCGAGCTCGCCCTTGTGCAGCAGATGATCGCGTGGCGGCTTGCCGACATTGGGATCGTCGTCGCGCGGCGCCAGCGCGATGCCGTACGCATGATGTCCGGTCGCGGGGACGTGGCCGAACAGGCGATACCAGTGGGTCTTCTCCAACTCGTCGATCCGGGTACTGCGTCCGACATTGACGTCGAACGCCGTGCGCGCCGCGCCCTTCAGGAGCCAGCGCGGCGGCGGATTGGCTTCCAGCAACGGATTGCCGGCAAGCTCGGGTGGTTCGCACAGCGGCCCCGCGAACTCGGCCTCCGTGAGCCAGATCGCCGCGAAATTGTGGTCGATGATGTCCTTCATCCGGAACTCCATCGGATGACGGTTCTGTCGGTACGCGAAGTACGGCAACAGATTCGGATCTGACGGACGTTCGATGGTCTCCGCCGCGAGATATTGCGCGACCGCGTCGATCTCGACGGGTTCGTCATATTGCTGATCGGCGAACATCGCGAGCGCGACATAGGTATCGCCCTTGGCGCGATACTGCGCCGGGACGCGCAGCGTGAAGCAGTGCTGCATCGGAAAGCCGTCGTGGGGGCTGAGCGGCCACTGCTCGGCGCGTATGCCTGATGGCAGGCCGTAGCACCAGCCGTGATCATGGTCGGAGCCACGCTGTGGCGCCGTCTTCAGGAGCGTGAGGTCGTAGCCAAGGGTTGGCGGGGCCAAGGGCATCGCGCGGCTTCCATTGTTGGTGATGGCCCTTGGTTGCAGCCGGCGCGGACGTGGTTCGGTGCCGCAACAAAAAAATCCGGCTGCCAGGCAGCCGGATCTTGTCGAACGACCGGATATTGTCGAACGAAATGAGCGCTGTCGACGCTCAGCAGGTCGCCTTGCCGCAACGGGCAATGCCGATCTTCTCCTTGAGGCCGTCGACGCCGACCGCGCCGATCACGACCTGCTTGCCGATCACGTAACTCGGCGTGCCGTTCATGCCCATCGATTCGGCGAGGCGGAAATTCTCCTCGATGGTCGCCTTGACCTCGGGGCTCGCCATGTCCTTCTCGAGCTTCGCTATGTCGAGGCCGACGTCCTTGGCAACTGCAAGGGCGCGCGCCTTGTCGGCTGCGCCGCGGCCGCCCAAGAGCTTCTGGTGAAATTCGAGATACTTCTTGCCGGTCGGATCCTGCATGCGCACGGCGACCGCGACCTGCGCGGCCTCGACCGAGCCCTGGCTCAGCACCGGGAATTCCTTCAGCACCACCTTCAGCTTCGGATCCGACTTCATCAGGTCGAGCATGTCGGACATTGCGCGCTTGCAGTAGCCGCAATTGTAATCGAAGAACTCGACGAAGGTGACATCGCCGTCCTTGTTGCCGATCATCACGCCGCGCGGCGAGTTGAAGATCGTGTCGGCGTTCTTGGCAACGCTCTGCTCGTGCTTCTCGGCTTCGGCGGCGGCCTGCCGCTTGCTGAGCTCGTTCATCGCCTCTTCGAGCACCTCGGGATGCGCGATCAGGTAATTGCGCACGATGGTCTCGATGTCGCCGCGCTGGGTGTCGCTGAAGCTCTGCGCGGACGCGGTCAGCGGCGCGGCGCAGATGCCGAGCGCGAGCAGGGCAGGGGCGAGGAAACGAAGCGCTGGCATGGACGAAATCCTTGTTCGAGGTGGCCCGAAATACGGCACGGCCGTGGGCCGGTTTCGGTGATCGTTGTATGGAACTACGGTTTATTTCTAGTTGTTTTTCTGACCCGGCATCGGCTTGGCGCTCACAATGTCGTCAGCTTTGACCCAGCCGGGCGTGCCGATCGCGAACCGCGTCTTGGCGCGCGACGCAAGTTCGCGGGCGGTCTTGGTGTCGCCGCGGAGATAGGCGGCCTGGGCCGAGGCAAGGTCGGCCTGGGCATAGTCGCCCTTGCGGCCATAGGCCATCGCGAGCTGGGTGTAGCCGAGCGGCGCCTCGGGCTCGCGCGCCACCGCGGCGCGCAGCATGTTGATCGCCTCGTCGGTGGTGGCCTTGTTGTCGGAGGCGACCAGCGCCTGTCCGAGCAGCATCTCGATCAGCGGCGAACTATTGGAGAGCTGCACCGCGCGGCGCAGCGGCGCGATGGCCTCCGCCGGCCGGCCGCCTTCGAGCAGGGCCTGGCCGCGCAACTCGTAGAAATAGGGATTGTTGGGCTGGACCTGGATCAGCCCATCGATCTGCGCGATCGCCGAACGCAGATCGCCGTGCAGATAGGTGGTGATCGCGCGTGCATAGCGTGCCGGCAGGCTGGTGTTGGACAACGGATAGCGGCGATAGACAGTGTCTTGCCGCTCCATGAAGCCCGAGATCTTGGCGCGCATCATGTCGTGACGCAGCTGCAGCGCCGGATCGTCCTTCTTGTCCCAATAGGGGCTCGAGCGCGCCAGTTCCTGGAGCGCGGAGACGCGATCGACCGGCATCGGATGCGACTGCAGATAGGGGTCGGCGCCGCGCGCGGCGAACAGGCTCTCGTCGGTGAAGCGCTTGAACGTCTCGTACATGCCCCGTGCCGACTGCCCGGTCGCAGTCAGGAATTTGACGCCGGCGCGATCGGCGTTTTCTTCCTGCTGGCGCTGGTACGACAACAGCGTGCGCTGAATGACCGATTGCGGCGCCGAGATCGCCGCGGCGCCGGCGCTGGACAAGCCGTTGCCGGCGCCCCGGCCACCCGCGCCCGCGGCGAGCGCGCCGACGCCGAGCAGCATCGCAATGATCATCTGGGTCTGTGCCTGCGTCAGTTGCTCGCGCATCTTGGCCAGATGGCCGCCGGCGAGATGGCCCGTCTCATGCGCCAGCACGCCGATGATCTGGTTCGGCGTCTCCGATTGCAGCAGCACGCCGTAATTGACGAAGATGCGGCGGCCGTCGGCGACGAAAGCGTTGAACGAACTGTCGTTGATGATCACGATCTGGATGTTCTGCTTCTCCAGACCGGCCGCGCGCAGGATCGGCCTGGTATATTCGCGCAGCAATTGCTCGGACTCAGTGTCGCGCAGCACCGGCGGACCGTTCTGCTGGGCTCGCGCGGGGACGACCGGACCCACGGCGAGCGCGACCGCGGTCAGCAATGCGGTCAGCTTGAACCCTCTGGTGCGGAGCGTGAGGCGAAACAGCATGGGCGATCTATCGGCGATAGGGAGCTGCGCCGCGGCAACGTCCGGTTCCTGGCCCGACTGGATCAGGCGCGTGGCGCAGTCTGTTGTTTTTGCAGTTCTTCTTCACGCGAACCGGATATTCACTTGGGGTATTCACTGAGCCTGAAAGCGCTATAACGAGCCACCGAATGCGGCCAGTCTGGGGCAGTAGCGGTAACGGGAACCCAAATCCGGCAGCGGCCGTGCAATAGCAGAAATCCATGCGTGAAGCGACACCGAGAGACCATGTGAGCAGCCTTTTGACGGCATCCGGGCGCAGCGATGTTCCACCGTTCATGGTGATGGACGTGATGGCCGCCGCGGAGCGAATCGAGGCCGCGGGTGGCCATGTCATCCATATGGAGGTGGGGCAGCCCGCCGAGGGCGCGCCGAAGCAGGCGATCGCCGCGGCGCAGGCGGCGCTTGCCAGTGGACGGATCGATTACACCTCCGCGCTCGGCATCCCCTCGCTGCGCGCGCGCATCGCCCGGCACTATCGCGACACGTATCGCTGCGCGGTCGATGCCGAGCGCATCATCGTCACGACAGGCTCGTCCGGCGGGTTCATCCTGGCGTTCCTAGCGATGTTCGAGCCGGGCGACCGGGTCGCGGTCACCGTGCCGGGCTATCCGCCGTACCGGCACATCCTGACTGCGCTCGGCTGCGAGCCGGTGCTGATCGAGACCTCCGGCGACACCCGCCACGCGCTGACCGGCGAGGCGCTGCTGGCCGCGCATCGCAAGGCGCCGCTGAAGGGCGTGCTGGTCGGCAGCCCCGCCAACCCGACCGGCACGATGATGTCGCGCGAGGCGCTTTCGAACCTGATGGCGGCCGCCGACAGCGCCGGAATCCGCTTCATCTCCGACGAGATCTACCACGGGCTCGACTACGCGTTTCCCGCCGTGACGGCGGCCGAGCTGTCGCCGAACGCGCTCGTGATCAACTCGTTCTCGAAATACTTCTGCATGACCGGCTGGCGCGTTGGCTGGATGGTGGTGCCCGAGGTGCTGGTGCGGCCGATCGAGCGGCTGCAGCAGAACCTCTCGATCTCGGTGCCGACCTTGTCGCAGATCGCGGCCGAAGCGGCGTTCGAGGGCCGCGCGGAGATGGAGGCGATCAAGCGTGGTTATCAGGAGAATCGCCGCATCCTGATCGAAGGCCTGCCCAAGGCCGGGTTGACCAAATTCCTGCCGGCCGACGGCGCCTTCTATCTCTATGCCGACGTCTCCGACTTCACCTCCGACAGCTTCGCCTTCGCCAGCGAGATGCTCGAAAAGGCGCATGTCGCGGCGACCCCGGGCGTCGATTTCGATCCGATCCACGGCCGAGCCTTCATCCGATTTTCCTATGCGCGTTCGGCCGCGGAGATGCAGGAAGCAGTTGCGCGGATCGCGCATTGGCTTAAATAGCGCGCAAACTTCAAGAGCCTTCCGCGTTCGTCGGGTCGATCAGATCGGTTTCGCAAGCGGCGCCTTGCTGCGGGGTACGCGGCAGATCGTCGCGGACAGACGGAAGGGCCCACACAGTTCCATTTGACTTGAACGGCCAAGTTGATCTTGGCTGTTTCCGCCATTTCTGAGGGGGAGTGAAACATGGCAACGGCAACCATTGCCACGGCCGCACCGGCGAGCGCCGGCGGCAAGCCGTGGTACAAAGTTCTCTATGTCCAGGTCCTGATTGCGATCGTGCTCGGCGCGCTGGTTGGCGCGTTCTGGCCAGCGCTCGCCACCAACGAGTGGATCAAGGCGCTCGGCGACGGCTTCATCAAGCTGATCAAGATGGTGATCGCGCCGATCATCTTCTGCACCGTGGTCTCGGGCATCGCGCATATCCAGGACGCCAAGAAGGTCGGCCGCATCGGCGTCAAGGCGCTGGTCTATTTCGAGGTCGTCTCGACCTTCGCGCTGGTGATCGGATTGCTGGTCGGCAATCTCGTGAAGCCCGGAGCGGGCTTCGGCAATGCCGCAGCGAACGCGCAAGCGGTCGCCGGCTATGCCAAGCAGGCGGAAGCGCAGAAGAGCGTCGACTTCGTACTGCACATCATTCCGGACACGGTGGTCGGCGCCTTCGCGCAGGGCGAGATCCTGCAGGTGCTGCTGTTCTCGGTGCTGTTCGGCTTCGCGATCATGGGCCTCGGCGAGCGCGGCCACACCATCCGCTCGTTCATCGACGACGCCGCGCACGCGGTGTTCGGCGTCATCTCGATCGTGATGCGGGCGGCGCCGATCGGCGCGTTCGGCGCGATGGCCTTCACCATCGGCAAGTTCGGCACCGGCGCGATCCTCAATCTGATGGGGTTGATCGCGACGTTCTACCTGACCGCCGCGCTGTTCGTCCTCGTGGTGCTCGGCGTCATCGCGCGCATCGCCGGGTTCTCGATCTTCAAGTTCCTGGCCTACATTAAGGACGAGCTCCTGATCGTGCTCGGCACCTCGTCCTCCGAGAGCGCGCTGCCGTCATTGATGGAGAAGCTCGAACGGCTCGGCTGCTCGAAATCCGTGGTCGGTCTCGTGGTGCCCACGGGCTATTCGTTCAACCTCGACGGCACCAACATCTACATGACGCTGGCGACGTTGTTCATCGCGCAGGCGCTGGGCTACGACCTCTCGTTCAGCCAGCAGCTCACGATCCTGGTCGTGGCGATGCTGACATCGAAGGGCGCCTCCGGCATCACCGGCGCGGGCTTCATCACGCTGGCCGCAACGCTTGCGGTGGTCGATCCGCGGCTGGTGCCGGGCATGGCGATCGTGCTCGGCATCGACAAGTTCATGAGCGAGTGCCGCGCGCTGACCAATCTGTGCGGCAATGGCGTCGCCTGCGTGATCGTCGCCTGGTGGGAGGGGGAGCTCGACCGCGACAAACTGAACGCCAATCTCGCGCGGCAGATCGACCCGACCGATATGGAGACCGCGCTGACGACCGACTAAAGCGGGATGAGTTTTGGTTGAATCGGCTTGGTGCGGTCTCGGTTCACCTCTCCCCGTTGGGGAGAGGTCGGATCGCGAAGCGATCCGGGTGAGGGCTCTCGCTCTCTCGATAGACCGTAATCCCTCACCCGATTTGCTGCGCAAATCGACCTCTCCCAAGGGAGAGGTGAACTCGACGCCGTTCCAGCTCAACCTGATCTCATCAGGCTTCAGTTCAACGTCAAAAGCGGTCTATCCGATACGGCGAGGTGTCCACCGAGGATGCCTCGCCGTTCATCGTTTCGGCGAGCACCCGCGCGGTCGCCGGGCCGAGCGTGAAGCCCTGATGGCCGTGACCGAAATTGACCCACAGCCCACGATGGCGCGGCGCCGGCCCGAGCACCGGCAGCATGTCGGTCGTGCAGGGGCGGGTGCCGAACCAGGGTTCGGGCTCGACGCGACTGCCGATCTCGATCAGTTGCCGTGCGGCGGCTTCGGCGTAGCCGAGCTGGATCGGCGTCGCGGGCGCGTCCGGACTGGTGAGCTCCGCGCCGGTGGTGATGCGGATGCCTTTGGTCATCGGCGCCATCGCGTAGCCATTGGCGCTGTCCACCAGCGGCAGGTCGAGCGAGCGGCCGCCCTGATAGTGCATGTGGTAGCCGCGCTTGCGCACCAGCGGGATCCGGTAGCCGAACTTGCCCAGCAATTGCGGTGACCACGGTCCCAGCGCGACCACGACGTTTGCGGCATCGATCCGGCCGCTATTGGTATCGACCGACCAGCCGGCGGTCGTCTCGGTCAGCGTCTGCGCGTCGCCGTGCAAGAGCGTGCCGCCGAGACGTTCGAACAATCCGGCATAGGCGGAAACGAGACCGCCGGGGTCCGACGTGGTCCACGGCCCGAGCCAGTGGATGGCGCCGGGCAGGTCGTCGCGCAGCAACGGCTCAGCCTTGGCGAGCTCGCGGCCGTCGAGCACGCGAAACTGCACGCCGAACTCGCGCCGGTTCTCTTCTGCGACCGCGATCGCCTGCTCTAGCGCAGCCGGGTCGCGATGCAGCAGGCGATAGCCGGCGCGGCGGATCAGATTGTCGGCATGGGCATCGCGGATCAGCGTGTCGTGCTCTGCTGTGGCGTGGGCGATCAGCCGCGCCCAGGCGAGGGTGGCTTCGCGGTGCCGCTCGGGCGTCGAGTTCCACCAGTAGCGCAGCAACGGGCCGGCATGCCGCGGCAGTGAGGCCAGGCGATAGTGCACGTCGTTGGTGCGCCCCATCGCGATCCTGGCGAGGACGGCCGGATCCCGCGGCATCGGGTAGGGCCGCACTGCTTCGCTCTGGATGATCCCGGCATTGCCGTAGCTGGTCTCGCGGCCCGGCTCCTTGCGGTCGACGAGCGTGACTGACCAGCCGCGGCGCTGCAGATGCAGCGCCGTGCTGACGCCCACCATGCCGCCGCCCAGAACGATCGCGCTTTGCATTGCATCCGTCTCCGTCAGGCTCCGTTACGCCTGACGAACGGAAATGCCTGTCCAATAAAAACGCCCGGCGTGAACCGGGCGTTTTGACTTGTAGCTGGCGCTAGTTGCCGCCGCCGAAGCGGCGCGACCACCAGCCTTTGCGGGCCGGCGCCTCTGCCGCAGCGGGCTCTGCGGCAGATGTTGCGGGCTCAGGGGCAGGGGCCACTTCTTCCGCCGCGCTCTGGACCAGGGTGGGCGCCGGTGCCTCGGGTTGCGGACTCGACGCGAAGCTGACCTTTTCGCGCACCGTTGAGCGGCGGCGCTGCGAGCGGTCGCTTTCGGCGGCCGTATCCTCCGCGGCAGGCGCTGCAACAGGTTCGGGCTCGTGTGCTGTGGCCGTCTCGACAGCAATGGTCTCGACCGGCTGCCATTCCGTCGGCGGCGCGACCGGCTCGGGCTGCGCCAGCGAGGGCGCCGGCTCCGCGTCATGGCCGTCCAAATCGGCGACGGCGTCGGCCGCCTCGGGCGGTGCGATCGGGCCCAGCTCGTCGGAGATCGATCCGGCGAGACCGTCATCTGGTCCGCCGCTGCCGCGCCGGCGGCGTCCACCGCGGCGTCCGCGGCGGCGCGGACGGCGATCGCCATTGCCGGCCTCATCGTCGCGGACTGCGCCCTGCGCTTCGTTGGCTTCGTCCTCATCGCCTTCGGCATCGGCGGCGGCAACCGCCTCGGTGCCCTCGGGCAACACGTGCATCAGGTCGCCGTCCTCGCGCGGCGCCGGAGCGCCTTCGCGGGCCTCGTTGCCACCGCGGCCGCGGCGGCGGCGGCGGCGCTTGCGGCGCTGGCCGTCGCCTTCGCCCTCGGCGGAGCCGGATTCTTCGCCGGCCGCCCGGTCGTCGGCGAGGCCTTCGGTCTCGTCGGTCTCGATCTCGGCCTCGTATTCGAACAGCTCTTCCTCGTCGTCGGCCTCATCGACCTGCGCCGGCGCGGCGGCCGCCTGCGCGGCAAGCAGCGCCTTGGCGGCTTCGAGCGTATGGACCTGCTCACCGCGATCGATGATGTAGGATTGCTGGCCGTGCACGGTGGCGTCGGCGACGATCGACAGCGAGACGCGGAAGGCGTCTTCGAGGTCGCGCAGATGGCCGCGCTTGTGGTTGAGCACGTAGAGCGCGACGTCGGTGCGGGTACGGACCACCAGATTGTGGGTCGCGCCCTTCATCAGGATTTCCTCGATGCCGCGCAGCAGCTGCAGCGCAACCGACGAGACCGAGCGGACGTGGCCGGAGCCGCCGCATTGCGGGCAGGGCTCTGTCGAGTTCTCCAGCATGCTGGCGCGGATGCGCTGGCGCGACATTTCCAGGAGGCCGAAATGCGAGATGCGGCCGACCTGGATCCGCGCACGGTCCTGGCGCAGGCAGTCGGACAGCTTGCGCTCGACCGCGCGGTTGTTGCGCTTCTCGTCCATGTCGATGAAGTCGATGACGATCAGGCCGGCGAGGTCACGCAGGCGCAGCTGTCGCGCGACTTCTTCCGCGGCTTCCAGATTGGTCTTGAGCGCGGTGTCCTCGATATGGTGCTCGCGCGTGGCGCGGCCGGAGTTGACGTCGATCGAGACCAGCGCCTCGGTCTGGTTGATCACGATGTAGCCGCCGGAGCGCAGCTGCACGGTCGGCGAGAACATCGCGTCGAGCTGGCTTTCGACGCCCATCCGCGAGAACAGCGGCTGGCCGTCGCGATACTGTTTCACCGCGCGCACATTGGCCGGCATCAGCATCTTCATGAAGTCGCGTGCTTCGCGGTAGCCGGCTTCGCCCGCCACCTGGATCTCGTCGATCTCCTTGTTGTAGAGGTCGCGCAGCGAGCGCTTGATCAGCGAGCCTTCCTCGTAGACCAGGGTCGGCGCCTGCGACTTCAGCGTCAGGTCGCGCACCGTCTCCCACATCCGGATCAGGTATTCGAAGTCGCGCTTGATCTCCGGCTTGCTGCGGGAGGCGCCGGCGGTGCGCAGGATGATCCCCATGCCCTCGGGCACGTCGAGATCCTGCACCACTTCCTTGAGCCGCGAGCGGTCCTGGGCCGAGGTGATCTTGCGGCTGATGCCGCCGCCACGCGCGGTGTTGGGCATCAGCACGGCGTAGCGGCCGGCGAGCGACAGATAGGTGGTCAGCGCGGCGCCCTTGTTGCCGCGCTCCTCCTTAACGACCTGCACCAGCATGACCTGCCGGCGCTTGATCACTTCCTGGATCTTGTACTGGCGGCGCGGGCGGAACGGGCGCTCCGGAACCTCCTCGAGCACGTCGTCACCGCCGACGGACTCGACGACATCCTCTTCCTCGCCTTCTTCGCCGTCATCCTCGTCATCATCTTCGCCAGCTTCGTCGCTGCGCGCGGATTCGGGGGCGACTTCCACCAGCGAGGCGTATTCGGTGACCGCATGCTCATCGGCCGCGGCGTGGACTTCTTCGGCAGCCACATACGGCGCGTCATCGGCGTGGGCGGCGTTTTCCTCGACCTGTTCCTCATGGGCCCGCTCGGGCTCATGATTGACCTCGACCGGCTCGAAGGCCTCCGGGGCGGCTGATGCAACCGAGGCTTCGACCGCCGCGGCGACGGGATCGGTCGGAGCATCGGCAGCCGGCGCCTCGCTCACGACCGGGGCACGGTCGTGATCGTCCGCATGGTCATGGTCGTGGTGGTGATGATCGTGGTGGTCATGATCGTGGTCATCGTGGCCATGATCGTGGTGGCCGTGATCATCATGAGCGTGACCGTGCTCATCATCGTGGTGGTGCTCATGGTCCTCATGATGCGCATGGTCATGCGCCTCATGCTCGTGCCCCTCATGGGCGACCACGCCGTGCTCGTGATGCTCGGCATCGACCGGATGTTCGTGGGCCTCGGCTGTCGGCAGCGCCTGCGCGTCGCCGGCGCCTTCGATCACCTCGCTCTGGACACGGTCGCCGTGGCCGCGGCGGCGGGCATTGCGGTGGCGCGAGCGGCGGCGATGGCCGCGGTTCTCGTGCTCTTCCTCGGCCTCGCGATGGGCGCGCTCGTCGGCTTCGATCAGCGCCTGACGGTCGGCGACCGGGATCTGGTAATAATCGGGATGGATTTCGCTGAAGGCCAGGAAGCCGTGCCGGTTGCCGCCATACTCGATGAAGGCAGCCTGTAGCGACGGCTCTACGCGCGTGACCTTGGCAAGGTAAATGTTGCCGCGCAGTTGCTTGCGCTGGGCGGTCTCGAAATCAAACTCTTCGACGCGATTGCCGCGGACCACGACGACCCGGGTCTCTTCCGGGTGGGTGGCATCGATCAACATCTTGTTGGGCATTTTGGAGCTCTTGACGGCGGCGGGCGCGGATCATGGCGCGCGCAAACTGCGCCGCCCGGTGACGCGACGGTCCACCTGATTCGGGGGTGAGGGGAAGGCCAAAACGCGTCTCGCGGCGCAGCGCCGGACGGGAACTCACCGGGATGATGCGACGGGCGAGGTTTTCACCTCGCGTCAGCGCGAGCATTCGGGGGATCCTGGTCGGCAATGCAGTCTGGCGCATTAAGCGTCGGCCCGTCTAAACATGTTGGCGGCGAAATTGACCGCCGTATCTTTTGCTGAAAGCCCCGTCCGGCGCCGAAGCGCCTGCCGGCGATCGCATATCGAGGCCCCAAGGAATCCCCCAAGGAACCGGATAATCGGTTACGCCGTGTCTCAAACCGTCCCTCTGGCGAGGGAGTGTGTCTGGGACCGGACGCCGCTCGGGCTTGAATCCGCCACTCCGTGTCAGCCGCGCGCGGCGCTGGCTGGGGAGGGACCGGAAAAACACGGCGGGATCTTCGACTTGGAAGGTTCCACCGCTGCACCAAGAGGCTGAACGCGACACAACCGGGAGTACTAGCCGTCAGCATTCCGTACATACGTGGATTGACCGTCGCGTGCAAGGGAAGCGTCACGCCGCCGCAACACTCGGTTCTTTTCGCTCCGATGTCATTAGGGCACGATTAACCGTGTGGTTCTAATGCGGTAAGAAGCAGCTGGGAGGCTCCGAATCGGGTGGAGAACCGCGCAAAACACCTTGTTTTTCTGGGATGCGGGCTGTTGTGCGCTGCAGCATTGGTGGTTGCCGTGGCCAGCGCCCCGAGCGCGGCCGAAGGCCCGCAGGCCGGTGCATCCGCGCCGGACGCCAGCACCGCGAACTTCCCGGTCGCATCCGGCGCCAGGCTTGCCGGCGACGGCAAGCAGACCCGATTCATCCTCGATCTGGATCGCAAGATCGAATTTCGCGCCTTCCCGTTGGCCGACCCGTACCGGGTGGTGGTCGATATCCCGCAGGTCAATTTCCAGCTCGCGGCCGGTACCGGCTCGGCTGGGCGCGGGCTGGTCAAGGCGTTCCGCTATGGCCTCGTGATGCCCGGCGGTTCCCGGATCGTGTTCGACCTGACCGGACCGGTGAAGATCGCCAATTCCTACGTGCTTGACGCTGCCAATGGCCAGCCGCCGCGGCTGGTGCTGGATTTCGAGGAGGTCGATCGCACCAGCTTCGTGCAGTCGCTCGCGCCCGAGAGCCGTCCCGAGCTGAAGCCTGCGATCTCCGAGTCGACCACGGCGGCCATACCGGCCGTCACCACGGCGGCGTTGCCGCCGGTTGCGGTCACCGACTCGCGCCCGTTGATCGTGATCGATCCCGGCCACGGCGGCATCGACAACGGCACCCAGTCCGGCGATCAGACCGAGAAAAACCTGGTGCTGGGCTTCGGCCTTGCGCTGCGCGACCGGATCGAGAAGTCGGGCAAGTATCGGGTGATCATGACCCGGTCCGACGACACCTTCATTCCGCTCAACGACCGGGTGAAGATCGCGCGCACGCAATCCGCGGCGTTGTTCGTCTCGATCCACGCCGATGCCTTGCCGCGTCGCGAGGGCGATGCCCAGGGCGCCACGATCTACACGGTGTCGGACAAGGCCTCCGACGCCGAAGCCGAACGGCTGGCGGAAGCGGAGAACAAGGCTGACGCCATCGCCGGCGTGAACCTGACCGACGAGCCGACCGAGGTCGCCGATATCCTGATCGACCTCGCGCAGCGCGAGACCAAGACCTTCTCCAACCGCTTCGCCCGGCTGCTGATGGACGAGATGAAGTCCACGGTGCGGATGCACAAGCATCCGCTGAAATCGGCCGGCTTCCGGGTGCTGAAGGCGCCCGACGTGCCGTCCGTGCTGGTCGAGATCGGCTACGTCTCCAACAAGGGTGACCTCGAACACCTGGTGTCCGAGAACTGGCGGAACAAGGCCGTCGGATCGATGGTCCAGGCGATCGACACGTTCTTCGCCAAACGGCTGGCAACCGCTGGACCGGCCAAGTGAAATTGTCCGGCTGAAAAGCCGGTGCCGTTGCGCGGAAGCCCTAGTTTGGCCACAGCGGCAACGGTATAGACAATCGACCGCAGGTCCGCAGAATCGACCATATTGTCCGGCGGCTGTTGTTTTTGTTCGCATGCGCAAGGCGGCTCGCCGGGCCAAGGCCTTGTTGTGGAAAGTCCTCGTTGTGACGGGGCTTTGTTGTGAGCCTTGGTTGTGCGAGGCTTCGCACTTTTGGACAGGCGCCTCTGACGACTGAGCGCCGGAGGGTAGGAACGGAACGTCGATAATGCGCCTGCTCGTGCGGTTTATGGGTTTCTTGTTCGCCGCCGGAACCGTCGTGTTCCTGGTCGGTGTCGCCGCCGTCGCCGGCGCCATCTGGCATTTCTCCAAGGATCTGCCCGACTACTCGCAGCTGCAGGACTACGAGCCACCGGTGATGACCCGTGTGCATGCCGCCGACGGCGCATTGCTCGGTGAATATTCCAAGGAGCGCCGGCTCTATCTGCCGATCCAGGCAGTGCCGAAGCTCGTGATCAACGCGTTCCTCGCCGCCGAAGACAAGAACTTCTACGAGCACGGCGGCATCGACTATCAGGGTATGGCGCGCGCCGCGATTCTCTACGCGCAGAATTACGGCTCCAACCGCCGCCCGCAGGGCGCCTCGACCATCACCCAGCAGGTCGCCAAGAACTTCCTGCTGACCAACGAGGTCTCGTTCGCGCGCAAGATAAAGGAAGCCCTGCTGGCGATGCGCATCGAGCGCGCCTATTCCAAGGACCGCATCCTCGAGCTCTATCTCAACGAAATCTATCTCGGGCTCGGCGCCTACGGCATCGCTGCGGCGTCGCTGGTCTATTTCGACAAATCGGTCAACGAGCTAACGATCGCGGAAGCGTCCTATCTCGCCTCGCTGCCGAAGGCGCCGGCCGCGCTGCATCCGGTCCGCAACCGTGACCGCGCGATCGAACGCCGCAACTATGTGATCGACCGCCTGCTGGAGAACGGCTGGATCAAGCAGGCCGACGCCGACAAGGCGCGCAAGGACGCGCTTAACGTCACCAACCGCTCGAACGGCGCGCACATCTTCGCAGGCGAATATTTCGCCGAGGAAGTCCGCCGCGACATCTTCGAGCGCTACGGCGAAAAGAAGCTCTACGAGGGGGGCCTCTCGGTCCGCACCACGCTGGATCCCAAGATCCAGGTGATGGCGCGCAAGACCATGGTGGCCGGCCTCGTCAACTACGACGAGGCGCAGGGCTGGCGTGGGCCAGTTCACAAGCTCGACATCTCCGGCGACTGGGGCGTCAAGCTCGCCGACGTCAAATCGCTGTCCGACATCTCGCCATGGCGGATGGCGGTGGTGCTGGAGACCAGCGACCAGTCGGCGCGGATCGGCTTTCAGCCGGGCCGCGAGCTCGGCGGTGCGGTCAGCAAGGAACGGCAGACCGGCATCATCACGATGGAGGGCGTGCGCTGGGCCAAGTCCAAGGGCAAGGCGCCGACGGCGGTGTCGCAGGTGCTGCAGCCCGGCGACGTGATCTATGCCGATCCGCTGGTGACCAAGGACGGCACCGCGGTCGAAGGCCAGTACCGCCTGCGCCAATTGCCGGAGGTCTCCGGCGCGATGGTGGCGATGGACCCGTGGACCGGCCGCGTGCTCGCGATGGTCGGCGGCTTCTCGTTCGACCAGAGCCAGTTCAACCGCGCGACGCAGGCCTACCGGCAGCCCGGCTCGTCGTTCAAGCCGATCGTGTATTCGTCGGCGCTGGACAACGGCTATACGCCGTCGACCACGGTGATCGACGCGCCGATCGAGATCGATCAGGGGCAGGGCGCCGGCGTGTGGCGACCGGAGAACTATTCCACCGGCAAATATTACGGCCCGACCACGCTGCGCAACGCACTGCAACGCTCGCTCAACACTGTGACGGTGCGGCTCGCGCAGGACATCGGCATGCCGCTGGTCGGCGAGTATGCGAAACGCTTCGGCGTCTATGACGAATTGCCGAACTATCTGTCCTATGCGCTGGGGGCCGGTGAAACCACCGTGATGCGGATGGTGACGGCCTATTCGATGTTCGCCAATGGCGGCCGTCGCGTGAAGCCGACGCTGATCGATCGCATCCAGGATCGCTACGGCCACACCATTTTCAAGCACGATACCCGCGAATGCCGCGGCTGCGACGCGCCTGGCGGCTGGAAGAGCCAGCCGGAGCCGCAGCTGGTCGACCGCCGCGAGCAAGTGCTCGATCCGATGACCGCTTACCAGATCACCGAGATGATGGAAGGCGTGGTCCAGCGCGGCACCGCGACCGTCGTCAAGGAAGTCGGCAAGCCGATCGCCGGCAAGACCGGCACCACCAACGACGAAAAGGACGTCTGGTTCGTCGGCTTCTCGCCGGATCTCGCGGTCGGCGTCTACATGGGCTACGACAAGCCGCGCAATCTCGGCCGCGCCGCCACCGGCGGTCACGTCGCCGCGCCGATCGCCCGCGACTTCCTGAAGCTTGCGCTCGCCGACAAGCCGCCGACGCCGTTCAAGGTGCCGGCCGGGATCAAGCTGATCCGGGTCGATGCCAAGACCGGCATGCGTGCCGGCCCCGGCGACGGCGGCAACACCATCCTCGAAGCCTTCAAGCCGGGCACCGCGCCGCCGGAGAATTACTCGGTCATCGGGGTCGCCGATGCCGACGGCCGCGGCCCGGCGCCGCAGCCGTCGCAGGGAGGCGGGCAGCCTGACAGCGGCTTCTTCATGCGGCCGGGAACCGGGGGGCTTTACTAGCGGCCGATGCGACGAATCGCCGGGATAGTGCGGCCAAGCCGATTGCGCTTTGCCGCGCCGGTCGCTACATCCCCCGGAACCTTTTTGCCAACACCTGAAAGACCATGCGCGCGGAAATCGAACGCCTTGTTGAAGAGATCAAGCAGTCAGTCGGGCTGCTGAGGAGGCATCTTTGACGTCGAACAATCGACGGCACGCCTCGCTGAGCTGAACAAGCTCGCAGAAGATTCCAATCTCTGGAACGATCCCCAGAAGGCCCAGCGGCTGATGCAGGAGCGCACCTCATTGGAGGACGCGCTCTCGGGTATCGGCAAGGTCGAGCGCGAGCTCGAGGATCAGGTCGGCATGATCGAGCTCGGCGAGGCCGAGAACGATGCCGGCGTGGTCGCTGAGGCCGAGAAGGCGCTCAAGGACCTCAAGAAGGAGGTCGCCCGGCGCGAGCTGGAAGCGCTGCTCTCGGGCGAGGCCGACAAGTTCGATTCCTATCTCGAGGTCCATGCCGGCGCCGGCGGCACCGAGAGCCAGGACTGGGCCCAGATGCTGCTGCGCATGTACACGCGCTGGGCGGAGAAGCACGGCTTCAAGATCGAGTTCCTCGAAGAGTCCCAGGGTGAAGAGGCCGGCATCAAGTCCGCCACCATCCAGATCTCCGGGCACAATGCTTATGGCTGGCTGAAGACCGAGGCCGGCGTGCACCGCCTGGTGCGCATCTCGCCGTTCGACTCCAATGCGCGGCGGCACACCTCGTTCTCGTCGGTGCAGATCTTTCCGGTGATCGACGACAGCATCAAGATCGAGATCAAGGAGAGCGACGTCCGCACCGACACGATGCGGTCGGGCGGCGCCGGCGGCCAGCACGTCAACAAGACCGAGTCGGCGGTGCGCCTGACACACATTCCGACCGGCATCGCCGTGGTCTGCCAGGCGGGCCGCTCCCAGCACAAGAACCGGGCACAGGCCTGGGACATGCTGCGCGCACGACTGTACGAAATCGAGCTGAAGAAGCGCGAGGAGCAGGCGGCTGCCGATCAGGCCGCCAAGACCGATATCGGCTGGGGTCACCAGATCCGCTCCTATGTGCTGCAGCCCTACCAGATGGTGAAGGACCTGCGCACCGGTGTGCAGACCTCCGACACCTCGGGCGTGCTCGACGGCGACCTCGATGAATTCATGGCGGCGACACTGGCGCAGCGTGCGTTCGGCACCGGGCCCGGTTCCGTCGAGGATGTGGATTAGCTCATGCCGCGCGTCGCTTTCATCGGATTGGGACGCATGGGCCACGGGATGGCCGGCCGTTATCTCGAAGCCGGCTTCACGGTCGCGGTTTGGAACCGGAGCAAGGCCAAGGCCGAGGATCTGATCGCGCGCGGCGCGCAATGGGCGACCTCGCCGGAGGATGCCGCGATCGATGCCGATGCGGTCGTGACGATGGTCGCCGACGATGCGGCATCGCGTGATGTCTGGCTCACCAGGGATGGCGCCGCCGCCACGATGAAGGCCGGCACGCTGGCGATCGAATGCTCCACGGTCTCCTACCAGCACACGCTCGATATGGCGCGCGAGCTGCAGAGCCGCGGCCTGATCTACATCGATTGTCCCGTCACCGGGCTGCCGGAGGCTGCGGCCGCCGGCAAGCTGACGCTGCTGGTTGGCGCTGACAACGCCGACCTCGACAAGGCACGACCGTTCCTCACGCCGATCGGCAGCACGATCCGCCATTTCGGTGCGGTCGGCACCGGCACCGTGTTCAAGCTGATCAACAACCTGATCGGCGCGGTGCAGATCGCAAGCCTTGCCGAAGGCGTTGCGATCGCCGAGCAGGCCGGCCTCAACATGCAATTGGTCGCCGAGGCGCTAGGGACCGGCGCGATCGCCAGCCCGCAGGTGATCCGCCACAGCAAGCGGATGATCGACCGCAACTTCTCCGGCGCGTCGTTCACGGCGGCGCTGCGTCACAAGGACGCGGAATATGCCGTGCGGCTCGCCGAAACGTTGCTGCCCGGCGTGCCCGTGAGCCGCGCCGCGCTCACCGCCTACGACAAGGCCAGGGCTCATGCCCCCGACGGCGACGAAGGCCAGATGATCGAGATCGTATCGCGGCCGAAATAGGCGGGCCAGCCATTCCGGGAAATCGGGTGGGAATATTTGCGGCGCCGCGCTAGTCACCTCTGCCAGTGCAGCCGGGTGCCCGCCATGCCTTCCGTCGACAACAGAATCGATCGCCGCGACTGGGGCCTGCTTGGCCTGCTGTCGGTGCTGTGGGGCGGCTCGTTCTTCTTCAACGGCATGATCCTGCGCGAATTGCCGCCGCTGACGCTGGTGCTGCTGCGCGTGGTGCTCGGCACGATCATCCTGCTGCCGCTGCTGCGGGCCAGGAAGATCGAATTCCCGCGCGGTGTGCCGGGGTGGGCGCCGTTCGTCGCGATGGGGTTGTTCAACAATGTGCTGCCGTTCTCGCTGATCGTGTTCGGGCAGACCTACATTCCGAGCGGGCTGGCTTCGATCCTCAATGCGACGACGCCGCTGTTCGCGGTGGTCATCATGGCGGCGGCCGGCGAGGAGAGGCTGCAGGCGCGTCGCGTCGTGGGCGTGGTGGTCGGGCTGATCGGGGTCGCGATCCTGCACGGCGATGCGCTCGGCTTCGAGAGCCGCCAGGGCATCGGCATCGCGCTGTGCCTTGCCGGCGCCTTCAGCTATGGCATCGCGGCACTGGTCGGGCGTCGGCTGCCGCAGCGCGTGCCGCCGCTCGGCACGGCGACGTTCCAGATGCTGGCATCGGCCGTGATGATTGCGCCGATCGCCGCGGTGGCCGATCGGCCCTGGCTGCTGCCGATGCCGCAGGCGACCACGTGGCTCGCGGTGCTCGGGCTCGCGGCGCTGTCGACGGCGCTGGCCTACATCGTGTTCTTTCAGATCCTGCAACGCTCCGGCGCGACCAATGTGGTGTTGGTGACGCTGCTGATTCCAGCCACCGCGATGCTGCTCGGCTATCTCGTGCTCGGCGAGCCGGTCTCGTGGCGCGAGGTGACCGGCGCGCTGGTGATCGCGAGCGCGCTGCTGCTGATCGACGGACGTGTGTTAACGTTCGGCCAGCGCAAACAGCGTCCGGTCGGCTCGACGACACGCTGACATCTTGCGCCGCAAATCTTTGTTTTAGCGCTGCGAGATCTAAAGCGCGATGAGATCATGTTGAATCGTCACTGCGCTTTGGATTCTTGTTTAAGCATGATCTTTTCGGAAACCGCTTCGCACTTTTCCGGATCATGCTTTAGTTCGACGCAACGGCATCCTTGATGAAAGATTGCGTTTTCGCGGAATAGGTTCCGAGCTCTTGCGCGTTGAACTCCGGCGACTTGAGGTAGTCGCCGTGATGCTTCATCAACATCTTCAGATTGCGCGTCCAGGCACCTTCTTTCGGATCAAATTCTAGGAGTTCCTCGGCCGACCAAAGAAGATAGCCAACCAACCATTTGTAGCGCTCTAATTCTTCTCCCTGCAGTTGACTGAAGTCACCTTGAGAAAGCTTTGGGTATTGGACGGCAAGCTTGAGATACTCTCGGAGGGTCGCTTTTGCGGTCGTCTCCCGATGACTTATTCGATTAAGGGCGAGTTGCCGCCCGGCTATTAGTACGGCGAGAAGCGCGACAACGGGTACAAATCCTGGAGAGATTTGAGCCCAATCCTTCAAAAGGTCGTACATCGGCTCCTCCAGTCGCTAGGTTGCCGCGGTCCTTGGATATTCCTGCTTCCACGCCGCATACCAGCCAGTAAAACGACCGCTGTCGCGCTCGCCGCCGTGCCAGGCGGCGTAGGCGGTGCCGTCATCGGCGACCAGCACCACGGCATCGAGCCCCTTGGAGCGGCGCAGCGTGTCCATTGCTTGCACCGGGGTCTGCGCGATCGGCCCCGCAACGTTGAACGAGGTGTTGACCGACATCTCGACGCCGATATGGCGGCCGAGCGCCTTCAGATAGGCGTAGGTAAGGGGATCGTCGGCCTCGCGCACGATCTGGATGCGGCCGGTGCCGTCGGCGTGCACCACGGCCGGTATCTTCGCGCGCGCCTCCGGCTTCGAATGCGCCGTGAGCACCATGTAGTTGTAGGCGTTGTAGTCAGCGTCGGAGGCGCCGTCTTCCAGCTCGAAATAATCGCGTGCGGCCTCAAGCGTCGCCATCGGCGCCAGCGGCCGGATCGCCTCGCGGTACTTGACGCGTTCGTTGAGCCGCTCGCGCACCTCGGGATCGCAGGGGTTGGCGAGGATCGAGCGATGGCCGAGCGCGCGCGGGCCGGTCTCGGCCGCGCCCTGATAGATCGCGATCACGCCGCCTTGCGCCACCATGCTGGCCATCAGATCGGCAACGGCATCGCGCCCCTCTGATGTCGTCACATTGCCGATCACGATCGAGGCGACGTCGTCGGCGTTGAGTGCCGCAGCGATGTCGGTGTTCGAGGGCGGCAGGCCGCAGTAGAACGCATGCGACAGCGGCGCACCGCGCGGCGCGCCCGCCATATGCGCAATCAGCCAGGCCGCGCCGATCGGCACGCCGGGATCGCCGGGCACCGGCGGCACCCACATGTGCAGCCGCGTCTTGCGCTGCTGGGCCTGTTCGAACCACGCCTCGTCAAAATGCTCGAGCAGCCGCATGTTGCCGAGCGCGTTCAGCGCCACGCCGCCGGTCAGCACCAGGCGGTCGGTGCCGGTGATGCGCAAGAGATGATCGATGACGTGGATCATCGCGTCCTCGAACACCAGTTGCGTCGCAGCCGCCTTGTCGACGCGGTCCTTGGTGTCGGGGCGGTGGTTGATGTCCTCGACGCGCAGCACGGCATCGGGATTCCAGAGCTGGTCGGGCCGCAGCGGCGGGCCGAGAATGTCGATCAGCGGCTGCTTGTAGGGATTGTCGGCAGGATCGGCAAACCAGTTGGCCATCGCGCGATTGAGCTGCACGCGGCCTTCGGGGCCGAGCTGCAGCACCGCCTTCAATCGCTGATAGTAGGGATTGGTGGCGCGGTTCATGTCGCCCCAGGCGGCCGCGCCCATGTAGCGGCCTTCGCTGGAGAGCCAGGTCCAGCCGCCCTGGCTCGACGAGATCACGGTGTAGAAGGCGCCGAGCGAATCGAACAGGCTCTCATTGCAGTACAGCCGCTTCATCTCGCCGTTCTCGGCGACATAGAGCGAGATCGAGCCGACGTCGCCGGTGCCGTCGAGCACCGCGATCGCCACACGTTCGCGCAGATCGGCGAACGGCGAGGCGGTGAACGAGTACCAGGCGTGATTGTCGTGATGCGGCATGCAGATCAGCGGCAGCTGCTCGCCAAGCCCGTACATCTTGCCGAGCCTGCGTGAGATGCGCCGCACCTGGTCCATCTGTCGCAGGTTGATCGCGGGCGCGATCGGTGCGCGCAGCAATTTAATGCTGGCCGGCGCTTCCTCGAGCGAGGTGCGGATCAGCATCGGCAGCAGTGCCGGATAGTCCCATGTCGTGACGAAGGCTGCGACGTCGCCGATGTCGCGGCCCATCCGCCGCAGCACCTTGCGCATGTCGTCGAGCGCGTGTTGTGGAAACTCGTTGGTATGCTTGTTTCCGGAAAAGCGCTCTTCCTCGTTGTTGACGATCAGGCGCGGGCCGTCCTTCTGGGTGACCTCGACCAGCGCGACGCCGGTGTTGTGCGTGCCGGGGCAGGCGAGGCCCGCGATATAGATGGTCTCGCCGCGCTGCAGCCTCTCGCGGATCGAGGCGATCGTGGCTTGCGCGAACTCGCCGTTAACTTTGTGGAGGCCACGACTGGCCAGCGCACGTTCGCTGAGGCGGCGTGTGATTTCATAGCCCGCAGCCGCAATACGCGGATGCCGCGGACCGGTACGAATGTCCGGTTTACGCAATCAAAACGCCTCGACTCGTGATCCCCAGATCGACCTTCAATCATAAACAGCGCCAGGCAACAATGCCGTTTCGTCCAACGGAAAAACCCGGCGCTTGCCAGCACATGCGTCTCTTGCGAGACTTGCGTCAAAACCACGACAAAAATCGGGAGAAAACGATGCCGGCTCGTCCTGGATATATTGGCGCAATCGCGGCGTTCGCAAGTGTGGCACTGATCGCGACATTGGCGTATGCGCAGAAGAAATACGATCCCGGCGCGACCGATACCGAAATCAAGATCGGCAACATCATGCCGTATAGCGGCCCGGCGTCGTCCTACGGCGTGATCGGCAAGACCGAGGCCGCGTTCTTCAAGATGATCAACGAGCAGGGCGGCATCAATGGCCGCAAGATCAACTTCATCAGCTACGATGATGCCTATTCGCCGCCGAAGGCGATCGAGCAGGCGCGCAAGCTGGTCGAGAGCGACGAGGTGCTGTTGATCTTCCAGGCGCTCGGCACGCCGTCGAATTCGGCAATCATGAAATACATGAATGCCAAGAAGGTGCCGCAATTGTTCGTCGCGTCCGGCGGCACCAAGTTCGGCGATCCGAAGAACTTTCCCTGGACGATGGGCTTTCAGCCCAACTACCAGAGCGAGGGGCGCATCTACGCGAAATATATTCGCGACAAGTTTCCCGACAGCAAGATCGCGGTGTTCTGGCAGAATGACGACGCCGGCAAGGATCAGTTCAAGGGCTTGAAGGACGGGCTCGGCGACAAGGCGGGCATGATCATCGCCGACAAGTCCTACGAGGTCTCCGATCCCTCGATCGATTCGCAGATCGTCGCGCTGCACGATTCCGGCGCGGACATCTTCTTCTCCTGGGCGGCGCCGAAGGGATCGGCACAGGCGATCCGGAAGGTGGGCGAACTCGGCTGGAAGCCGAAATTCTTCCTCGCCAACACCGCGACCTCGGTCGCCTCGGTCCTGAAGCCGGCGGGGCTCGAATATTCCAAGGGCATCATCTCGACGGCCTATCTGAAGGACCCGACCGATCCGACCTGGGACAAGGATCCTCCCGTCGTGAAATGGCGCGCGTTCATGGACAAGTATTATCCCGACGGCGACAAGGGCAACGCCAACAACCTCTATGGCTATGTGCAGGCCGAGGCCATGGTCCAGGTGCTGAAGCAGTGCGGCGACAATCTGACGCGCGAAAACGTGATGAAGCAAGCCGCCAATTTGAAGAACTTCCACTCCGACCTGATGCTGCCGGGCGTCATGGTCAATACCTCGCCGGACGACTACTTCCCGATCGAGCAGATGCAGCTGATGCGGTTCAACGGCGAGGCGTGGGAGCTGTTCGGCGATGTCATTACCGGCGAGGTGGGGCACGACGCGACGCGGTAAGCGCTCGCCAGTCACGCGATTGCTCGTGCCAACCCACCGCTGTCGTCAGTGCTTTCGCAGGGACGACACCGAATCTTCTCCGGTCGGCGGGCGCGGTGCGCCTGGTGGCGGCGGCCCGTCAGGTAGGAGCGGCCCTGCGCCCGATTCTCTCAGCGGAGCAACAACCGGCCCCGGGCCGGGCGGCGGCATGGGCGATGGCGGTCGTCGCTGAGCCACAAACGAGATCGGCGCAAGCGAGGGCGCTTGCGCCGATGTTCAGATCGATCGTCGTGAGGCGAGGCTTAACCCGCGCTGAGCCGGATGCCGGCGCGGAGGAAGCGCTGCGGATCGACCGCTTCGCCGTCGATGCGGGTCTCGTAGTGCAGATGCGGACCGGTGGAACGGCCGGTCGACCCGACCGCGCCGATCACCTGGCCGATCTTGACGTATTCGCCGACCTTGACGCCGATCTCGGAGAGGTGGCCGTAGCGGGTCGAAAGGCCGTTGCCGTGATCGACCTCGACCATCCGGCCGTAGCCGCCGGCCCAGCCCGCCGACACCACCTTGCCGTTGGCGGTGACGCGCACCGGATCGCCTTGCGCGGCGCGGAAGTCGAGGCCGGTGTGCATCGCCGGCCGGCCGAGGAAGGGATCGCTGCGGACACCGAAGCCGCTGGTGAATTCGACCTCGCCGACCACGGGCTTGCGGTAGGGCACCAGCGCCAGCGTCTGGTTGAGGCGCTGCATCTGCGCGCGGTTGATGTTGATGCGGTAGAGCTGGCGCTCGAACGCGCCGGCGTCGGGCGCGAGCTTCACCGGCACGAACGGGCCACCCATGCCGGAGCGCGGCACAGCGGCTTCGAGTTGCGACATGTTGAGGCCGAGATCGCTGATCACGCCGCGCATCCGGCGCACCCGCGATTCGATGCCGTCCTCGACCGAGGAGAGCGCGGCGACCTGACGGCGCTCGACCTGGTCAAGCGAGGTCTGCAGACGGACCAGCACGTTGTCGACGCCCTGGGCCTTGGCGAATTGGTTCGGCTGCGTCTTGGCGATCAGCGGTGCGCGAGATTCCAGCCGCGCCTCGCGATCCGGCGGCGCCACGAAGATCACGGTGTCGCTGATCGGGGAGGGCTTTGGCGTTCCGGATGACGGCGCAGATTCGGCGCGGCCCTGCGGCTTGATCGATCCGGTCGAAGTGGCATCGGGCATCGCGCCGAGCGCAGTGGCGCGCGATTCCAGCGTCGACTGCCGCTTCATAATCTGGTCGAGCTTCTGGTCGAACTGTTCCTGGTCGAGCAGCTGGCGGCTGGTGGTGCGATCGACCTTGGCGCGCAGCTCGGAGATGCGGTCCTCATAGGCGTATTGCATCTCGGCCTGGCGCGCGATCAGGCGGGTCAGCACGTCGTCGCGGAACGCAAAATAGGTCGCGGTCGCCGCCGACCACATGCCGAGCAGGACCACGGTTCCGACCGCAATCCAGAACACGACCGGCCCGAACCGGACCTGCTTGCCGGCATGGACCAGCGTATAGCCCTCGCCGGATGCTGCCGCCGGTGCGGCGTGATGGGCGGCCGGACGGCGCGCCGGTGCCCGGCCATGGTCCTGGGGATGATGGTGTTTCAGGTATTCCTGGTGATGACCGGACCGGCTCGACATCGGTACTCCCGCGGCCGGTCGGACCAAGCTCCGCACGGCTACTTTGCGGGGCCGATTTGAGCCCGCCATGGTTAATTTTCAGGAAACGGAACCCTCCCGTCAGAGCTCCCGGGTGGCCTCCAATACCGCTTCGGCGTGGCCGTCGACCTTCACATGGCGCCAGATCCGGGCGACTTTTCCACCGGAATCGACCAGAACCGTGGTGCGAATAATTCCCATGAAGGTCCTGCCATACATGGATTTTTCGCCCCAGGCACCGTATGCCTCGAGCATCTCATGGGCGGGGTCCGAGGCCAGCGGCACCGACAGCTGGTGTTTGTTTCGAAATGACTCCTGCGCCTTAACCGTATCGGCTGATATGCCGACCACCTCGGCGCCTGCTGCTGCGAACTCGCCCTTGAGCCGGGTGAAGTCGATTGCCTCCCTGGTGCAGCCGGGGGTGTCGGCGCGCGGATAGAAGAACAGCACCAGCTTCTTGCCGGCGAAATCCTTCAGCGAGACTCTGCCGCCGCCATCGCGCGGCAAGTCGAAGCCAGGCGCCGCGGCTCCCTCGGCAAGTGTGACGGCAGACGACTTGATCACGGTCGCGGCGGGCTCCGGCTTTAACGGTTTCGATGCAGCCTTGTGCGAGGCTTTGACTTGAACACCCGCTGCGGTCTTGGCTTTCGCTGTTTTGGCCGCTTGCTCGGACGCCTTCTTGGATGCGGCCTTTTTCGCAACCGTTGTGCGGGTTTTCGTCGCGGACTTCCCAGTGCTTGCGCTTCTCGCGCGCGCAACCTTTGTTGCGGCCGGCTTTCCGGTTGTATTGGAGGATTTCTTGCGCGTTTTCTTGGACATACGCCTTCCTTTCGTCGCTTTCCGAAGCTCAACCATTGGGGTATTGCGGGTCTTGTTAGCGGCGGCCGGATTCGCACCGGCCGCTGGGCAAGTTTGATGGCCGCGGAGTATGGTGACAAGGAGTTCGACGCGTAACCCGTCCGCTTGTTGAATTGGCTTTTGATTGGTTGGTCTGGTCCGTTCTTTTGGGGCCGATCTTGGGGCCATCGGCGAGTGACATGATGAGGCGAGGATAGGCGGCGATGCCGGCACGGGAGCGCTCGATAGTAGTCGACGGGCGCCCTGATGACGGCAAGCAGCTTCGCCGTCAGCACCGAGAGGCAATGGCAAGGAACACGTCGCCGCAGGGGCCAAATCCGCGCGCCGGGGCTGACTTCTCTCAATGGGAAGACGACGCCGCGTGGGACGAGCAGGATGAGGCGGCGGGCAACCGTGCGCGGCAATTGCTGGCGCGTTCCAACAACAACCTGCATCGCTTCACCGATTTCTGTTCCGGCATGCAGCGCTGGCTGCACGGCGAGCGCTGGATCCGCCGCATCGGATTGGTTCTCGTGGTGCTGGTCGTGCTGTTCGCGACCTGCTTCGGCGCATTGTGGTGGCGGCTCGGCGCCGGTCCGATCAATCTCGATCTGGCGACGCCATGGCTTGCCGCGGCGATCGAGGAGAATATCGGCCACGGCAACACGGTCGAGGTCGGCGGTACGCAGATCGAGCGCGCCGGCCGGGTCAGGATCGCGGTGCGCATCCGCGACATCATCGTCCGCGACCGCGACCATGCGGTCGTCGCCAGCGCGCCGAAAGCCGAAGTGCGATTGTCCGGAACGGCGCTTCTGATGGGCCAGCTGCGGGCGGAGAGCCTCAATCTGGTCGATGCGGAACTGTCGGTGCGCATCACGCCCGACGGCAATGTGACGGTGTCGGCCGGCGACACCGCAAAGCCGCTGGCCACCGGCGTCGCCTCCAAGCGCGACGCGGGCCTGCCGCCGACATTCCCGCGTCCGACGCCCACGGCCCCGCCGCCGGTTGCGTCGCCGCCCGCCGCCTCCGAGCCCTCGGCGGCCTCGCCCGATTCGGCCCAGAGCGGGCTTCTTGCCGGTCTCGACTGGCTCGACAGCCTCAGCATGACCGGCCTCGACGGGCAGAACCTCAACGAGATCGGCCTGAAGAACGGCAATCTCGTCGTCGACGACCAGCAGCGCGGCAACAAATGGAGCTTTGAGAATATCAGCCTGAGCCTGCGCCGCCCAAGCGGCGGCGGGGTTGCGCTCAGCTTCGGCGAGGAGGGCGCCAAGCCCTGGTTGGTCCGCGTGCTGGTCGGACCGCAGCAGAACGGTGTGCGCTCGGTCGACGTCAAGGCCGACAAGGTGTCCACCCGGAACATCCTGCTGGCGATGCGGACCAAGGATCTCACCTACACCGCCGACCTGCCGCTGTCGGGCGAGATGAAGGGCGAACTCGGGCGCGACGGCCTGCCGACCTATTTCCGCGGAAAGATCAATGTCGGCGCCGGCAACATCATCGACACCGACACGCCCGACTACCCGATGCCGGTCGATTCGGCCGAGATGAGCGTGGAATGGGATTCGGGCCGGCGCGTGCTGCTGGCGCCGATCAAAATCGTCTCGGGCGCCAACCGCATCACGCTGCTCGGGCATCTTGAACCGCCCAACGACAATGTCGCCGACTGGCAGGCGGGGCTATCCGGCGGCACCATCGTGCTGGCCGGCGCCGACAAGAATGAACCGCCGCTGATTTTCAATCGCATCAATATAGGCTTCCGTTTCGACACCGAGAAGAAGCGCGTGCTGCTGACCCAGGCCGACATCTCCAATGGCGAGATCGGCGTCGCCGGCACTGGCAGCATCGACTATTCCGGCGAGCCGCGGTTGCAGCTCGGATTCGCCGGCACGCCGATGTCGGCCTCGGCCCTGAAGCGGATGTGGCCGATCATCATCGTGCCCGAGGTGCGGGAATGGGTGCTCGAGCGGATCGACCGCGGCACGCTCCAGCGCATCGATGTCGGCGTCAATTCGCCAGTGCATAATCTGTCACGCAAGGGCCCGCCGATCCCCGATGACGGTCTTTCGGTCAACATCGTCGCGTCCGGCGTCACGGTGCGCCCGGTGGATCAGATGCCCGCGGTGCATGATGCGGATCTGAAGGCGAGGGTGACCGGCCGCACCGCGACCGTGTCCATCAACCAGGGCATCGCCGACACGCCGGCGGGGCGCAAGATCACGATCTCGGATTTCACCTTTGAGGTGCCGGACATGGCACCGAAGCCGTCGCCGTCGAAGGTCAGGTTCCGGGTCGACTGCCCGGTGCCGGCCGCCGCCGAAATCCTCGCATCCGACCGGCTCAGCGATCTCTCCGGTCCGCCGATCGATCCCAACGCCAGCAGGGGCAACGTCACCGCGACCATCAATCTCGGCATGCCGGTAAAGGGCGAGCTCACCAAGACCGACACGCAATATTCCGTCAATGCCGACATCACCGGTGTCGCGGTCGACAAGCTGGTGATGAACCAGAAGCTCGAGGCCAACACGCTGAAGCTGGCCGCCAGCAATGCCGGCTTCCAGGTCAAGGGTGACGTCAAGATCAACGGGCAGGCGGCCTCGCTCGACTATCGCAAGCCGACCGATGGCGATGCCGACGTCAAGCTGCAGGCAACGCTCGACGATGCGGGCCGCGCGCGCCTCGGATTAGATCTCGGTCCTGCCGTCTCGGGCGCGATCCCGATCAAGCTCTCCGGCAAGATCGGCAGCGGCGACAATCCCGCCACCAAGATGGGCGTCGAGGCAGACCTCACTCAGCTCAAGCTCGACAACATCCTGCCGGGGTGGGTCAAAGCGCAGGGCCGGGCCGGCAAGGCGACCTTCAACGTGGTGCCGAAGGGACAATCGACGCGGTTCGAGGATATCTCGATCGAAGGCGCCGGCGTCTCGATCAAGGGCGCGCTCGAGGTCGACCAGAACGGCGATCTCATGAATGCGAACTTCCCGACCTATGCGCCGTCGGAAGGCGACAAGACATCGCTGCGGGCCGATCGCGGACCCGACGGCGTCATCAAGGTGACGATGCGCGGCGATGTGTTCGACGGCCGCGGCTTCCTGAAATCGGCGATCTCCGGCCGCGACAGCGATCCCAAGAGCAAGACCAGGACCACCGATTTCGACGTCGATCTGAAGCTCGGCGCCGTGGCCGGTTTCAACGGCGAGGCGCTGCGCAGCGTCGATGCCAAGATCTCGCGCCGCAACGGGTTCTTCAAGGCGTTCACGCTGAGCGGCAAGGTCGGCCGCGACACGCCTGTTACGGTCGATATGCGCGGCCGTCAGCAGGGCCGCGAGGTGATTTACCTGCAGACCGGCGACGCCGGCGCATTCCTGCGCTTCATCGACACTTATTCGAAGGTCGTCGGCGGCCAGCTCACGCTGGCGATGGAGCCGCCGATCCCCGAGCCGAGCCCGAGGGAAGGCCTCATCAACATCACCGGCTTCTCGGTGAAGGGCGAAACCCAGCTCGACCGCGCCGTCGCCGGCGGGCCGGTCAGCACCCAGAACGGAATCGGGTTCGATGCGCTGCGCGCCGAGTTCACCCGCCAGAGCGGCCAGCTCTCGATCCGCAACGGCGTGGTCAAGGGACCGAGCATCGGCGCGACCATCGAGGGCAGCATCGACTATGTCGGCAATCAGGTGCGGATGAACGGCACCTTCATTCCGATGTACGGCTTGAACAACATGTTCGGCCAGATCCCGTTCTTCGGGATTTTCCTCGGCGCCGGCAGCAATGAAGGCCTGATCGGCGTGACCTATGAAGTGGTGGGAACACCGAGCGCGCCGGTGCTGCGCGTCAACCCGATCTCGGCGCTGGCGCCCGGCCTGACGCGGAAGATCTTCGAGTTCAAGCAGTACGGCCCGAACGACCTGCCGACGACGAACAACAATTAGGGGAATCGATTGGCGGGAAGAGCGTTCACTTCGACGAGTTCGAACGCATAGCCGTTCACAGCCAGTCGCGGACCTCCTGAAAAACGGCGTCACCGCCGCAGCGCCGGCACCACCAGGAACGGGATCAGTCCGAGCACCACGTTGACCAGCGCGAACGCGATCAGCGGATTGTAGCTGTGGGTCCAGTCGTGGATCAGGCCGCCGCCCCAGGAGCCGAGGCCGGAGCCGAGACCGCTGCCGATCATGATGGTGCCGTAGATCGTGCCGACGCGTTCGCCGCGGAAGATCTTCAGCGCGGTCGCGGTGATCAGCGGGCCGCGTGAGCCGATCATGCTGCCGAAGCAGATGATGAAGCCGGTCAAGAGCCAGTAGTTCGGGTACCACTGCAGCAGCCAGAGCAGGATGATGCCCAGAATCGAGACGCCATAGCTGAACAGCACGCTGGGCCTGCGGCCGATGATGCCGTCGAGCGTGGAGACGCCGAGCATGCCGACGAACAGAGCGACGCCGGAGAAGCCCCAGGCGGTGGCGGCCTGCAGCGGTGGAAAGCCGACATCGATCAGATAGGCGACGATCTGCGCCGTCAGCGCGTACATCGCAATCGCGGTGAAGAAGAAGGTCGAGAACAGCGCCCAGAAGGCGTGATGGCGCATCGCCCGCAGCAACGTCCAGCCTTCATCGGCCAGATTGCTCTCGGCCTTCTTCACGATATGCGGCGAGCCGCCGGCGAGCAGGCGCCACGGCAGCAAGACCAGCGGAATAAGCAGGCCAAGCGCACCGATGCCGAACACCTGATAGGCCTCGCGCCAGCCGATCCGGTCGATCAGCACCTGCGACAGCGGCAGCAGCAGCAAGAGGCCGGCGCCAGTCGCCGAATACATCACGGCCATCGCGGTCGGCAGTCGCGGACCGAACCAGCGGCCGAGCAGGATCGAGTTCGAGACGTTGCCGATCAGCGCGGTGCCGAATCCGACGCAGAGGCCGACGCTCAGTTGGAATTGCCAGAGCTGCTCGGCGCGCGAGGCGACCAGGAAGGCGCAGCCGAGCAGCGACAGGCCGAGCGCATAGACCACGCGCGGACCGGAGCGGTCGAACAGTCGTCCGACCAGCGGCGCAGTCAGGCCACTGGCGAGCCAGGTCAGCGAATAGACGGACACGACCGAGGCACGGTCCCAGCCGAAATTTTCCGAGATCGGTTTCAGGAACACCGTGAAGCTGTCGCTGAGGCCGCGCCCGAGCACCGACAGCACGAAGCACAGCGCGAGCACGTTCAGCGCGGTGCGCGATTGCTTCGCCGGTGCGGCAAGCGTGTCGTTCGGAGGCGTGGTCTGGTCCATCGGTATGCAGGGAGCGCGCTTTCGTCACCCCCTGCAACCGACAAATGCGAATGCGCCTATGCAGGCTTCAGCAGAACATGGCGCTTCTTGCCGAGCGACAACTTCACCACGCCTTCCGGCGTGAGATTGGCCGGCGTCAGCAGCATCTTCTCGTCGGTGACGGCAGCGTCGTTGACGCGCAGGCCACCGCCCTTGATCTGCCGGCGCGCTTCGCCGTTGGAAGCGACGAGCTCGGCCTTGACGAAGGCGGCGAGCACCCCGATGCCGGCTTCGAATTCGCCGCGCGGAATTTCCACCGTCGGCAAGGTTTCGGCCAGCGCACCTTCCTCGAAGGTGCGACGCGCGGTCTCGGCGGCCTCATTGGCCGCATCGCGGCCGTGGAGCAGGGCAGTTGCCTCGGTCGCCAGCACCTTCTTGGCCTCGTTGATCTCGCTGCCACCGAGAGCGGCGAGCTTGTTGATCTCGCTGATCGGCAGGATGGTGAACAGCTTGAGGAACTTGACGACGTCGGCGTCCTCGACATTGCGCCAGTACTGCCAGAAGTCGTACGGCGAGAACTGGTCGGCGTTGAGCCACACCGCTCCCTTGGCGGTCTTGCCCATCTTGTCGCCGGAGGCGGTGGTGAGCAGCGGCGTGGTCAGCGCGAACAATTGCGGCGTGCCCATGCGGCGGCCGAGATCGACGCCGTTGACGATGTTGCCCCACTGGTCGGAGCCGCCCATCTGCAGCCGGCAGCCGGCGCGGCGTGACAGCTCGACGAAATCGTAGGCCTGGCAGACCATGTAGTTGAACTCGATGAAGCTCATCTCCTGCTCGCGTTCGAGCCGGAGCCGCACCGAGTCCATCGTCAGCATGCGATTGACCGAGAAGTGCCGGCCGATGTCGCGCAGCATCTCGATCCAGTTCAGCTTGGTCAGCCACTCGGCGTTGTCGAGCATGATGGCGTCGGACTTGCCGTCGCCGTAGCGCAGCACCTTGGCGAACACGCCGCGGATCGAGGCCTTGTTGGCTTCGATCTCGGCGACCGTGCGCATCGCGCGGGTCTCGTCCTTGCCGGAGGGGTCGCCGACCATCGTGGTGCCGCCGCCCATCAGCGTGATCGGCTTGTTGCCGCTCTGCTGCAGCCAGTACAGCATCATCATGGTCAGGAAGTTGCCGATGTGCAGCGACCGCGCGGTGCAGTCATAGCCGACATAGGCGGTGGCCTCTCCCTTCGCGGCAAGCGCGTCGAGGCCCTCGAAATCGGAGCACTGGTGAACGAAGCCGCGTTCCTGTAGAGTGTTCAGGAAATCCGATTTAAATGCAGTCATTTGTCGGCGAGCCAGATCATTCTTGTTTTACGGTTTTTGCATCTATTTGCGGAACCCTGATGCTTGAGGCTGCCGCAGGCGGACGCGCAGTGGCATTATAGGATGTACTTGTTTGAGACAAGCCGGGGGTTCCCGGCTGGGGCGCTTCTACGATGATGTTAACGGCACTCGGTCTGATGAGCGGGACCTCGCTCGACGGGGTCGACGTGGCACTGATCGAGACCGATGGCCGCCAGATCAGGGCCTTCGGACCCACGGGCTATCGGCCCTATACCGAGAGCGAGCGCAGCCTGCTGCGCCAGGCCCTGACCGAAGCCGTTCATCTGTCCCGGCGCGACGCCCGGCCGGGGATCCTGCGGCAGGCCGAGCAGGCGGTCACGACAGCTCACGCCGAGGCGGTTGCCGCCTTCACGGCGCAGCACCGGATCTCGGCACAGGACATCGACATCGTCGGGTTCCACGGCCAGACCGTGCTGCATCGCCCCGAGCGGAAGCTGACGGTGCAGATCGGCGACGCCTTGGCGCTCGCCAAGGTGATCCACATTCCGGTGATGCATGATTTCCGCGCCGCCGACGTCGAGGCCGGCGGGCAGGGCGCGCCGTTCGTGCCGGTCTACCACCGTGCGCTGGCGCAATCGCTGAACCGCGAGGGGCCGATCGTCGTCGTCAATATCGGTGGTGTTTCCAACATTACATATATCGACGGCCCGGACACGCTGATCGCCTGCGACACCGGGCCGGGCAATGCGCTGCTCGACGACTTCATGTTCCGCCACATGCATCAGCCGTTCGACACCGCCGGCAAGTTCGCCGCGCTGGGCAAACCGGACGAGGCCTGGATCGCGCAGGCGCTCAGGCTGCCGTTCTTTTCGGTTCCACCGCCGAAATCGCTCGACCGCAACGACTTCGCGAGCCTCAAGCTCGGCGCCGTGGCACCGGCCGATGGGGCCGCGACGCTGACCGCGTTCACAGCGGCCGCGATCGCCCGCGTCGTGCCGCTGCTGCCGAAACGGCCGAAGAGCTGGATCATCTGCGGTGGCGGCGCATCCAACCTGACGATGCTGCGGATGCTGCGCGAGCGCCTGGCGCCGGCGACCGTCGAGCCCGCCGAGGCGCTCGGCTGGGCGGCGGACGCGATCGAGGCGCAGGCGTTCGGCTTCCTGGCCGCGCGCGGCATGAAGGGGCTGCCGCTGAGCTATCCCACCACCACGGGGGTGCCGATCCCGATGACCGGGGGCATCATCGCGCGACCGTGACTTAGATGCAAATGCATCTACCTTGACAGTTCCATGCCGCTGCATTTAATTCGATGCAGTTGCATTGAACGCGAGGTTCGTCATGGCCGCCCTGAAGCTGATCAGCCACAAGCTCTGTCCCTATGTGCAACGCGCTGTCATCGCGCTGCAGGAGAAGGGCGTGCCGTTCGAGCGAATCGACATCGATCTCGCCAACAAGCCGGACTGTTTCCTGAAGATCTCGCCGCTCGGCAAGGTGCCGGTGCTGGTGGTGACCCGCGACGACGGCAAGGAGGTCGCGCTGTTCGAGAGCAATGTGATCTGCGAGTACATCGAGGAGACGCAAGCCGGCGCGAAGCTGCATCCGCAGGATGCGCTCACCCGCGCGGAGCACCGCGCTTGGATGGAGTTCGGTTCGGCTATCCTCGGTGACCTCTGGGGGCTCGAGACCGCGACCGATGCCGCCGCCTTCGAGAGCAAGCGGCAGGCGGTGGCCGCAAAGTTCGCGCGCGTCGAGGCTGCGCTCGGCGCGGGTCCTTTCTTCGCGGGTGACAAGTTCAGTCTGGTCGACGCAGTGTTCGCGCCGATCTTCCGCTATTTCGATCTGTTCGATCAGTTGACCGATCTTGCGGTCTTCACCCACACGCCGAAACTCCGCGCCTGGCGCAGCGCGCTGGCGCAGCGGCCGAGCGTGCGCAGCGCCGTGTCACCCGATTATCCCGCGCTGCTGCACGCGTTCCTGGTCGGCCACCGCGCGCATATGCTGAAGCTCGCCGCGTAAGCCATGTCGCATTCCGTTGCCTGGGTCGCGCTGGTCATCGCCGGTCTTCTCGATGTCGGCTGGGCGATCTCGATGAAGTATGCCGAAGGCTATACGCGGCTCGGCTGGACGCTGGTCTCGCTGCTGCTGCTCGCCGCGTTCGTGTTCCTGCTCGGGCGCGCGCTGCAGGTGCTCGGCGTCGGCGTCGCCTATACGGTGTGGACCGGCATCGGCGCCGCCGGCACGCTGACCATGGGCGTGCTGCTGTTCAACGAGGCGCTGAACCCGATGAAGGTCGCGGGGATCGTATTGGTGCTGGTCGGGATTGCGGCGTTGAAGTTCGCGCCGGAATGATCAGGCTTACGTGCCTTGAAAACGTTCCAGCGAATCCTCATGGGCATCCTCGGCCACTCCGTCCTCATATTCGACGGAATAGACGACGCCCGGTGGAAACCTGTCAAAGTAAGTGCCGGATCGATCTTGGGGACGAACGACCAAGACTACCCAAGCCTTGTGGCCTCGACGGAGCGGGTCAGACGCGTCATCCTTTACCCGCACGATGTCGCTATAAGTGAACTCGCCCGCCGTGTTCGCGGGCGACGTCACTGCCGCTTCACCGCACGTTGGCGAGACGCATGTCGAGATAGCCGGTCACCGTCTCCATCAGCGGCTCGAGCTTGCCGTCGAAGAAGTGGTTGGCGCCGGGGATGACCTGCTGGTCGATCACGATGCCCTTCTGCGTCTTCAGCTTCTCGACCAGCGTGTTGACGTCCTTGGGCGGCACCACGGCATCCTTGTCGCCGTGCACGATCAGGCCGGACGACGGGCAGGGCGCGAGGAACGAGAAGTCGTAGAGATTGGCGGGCGGCGCGATCGAGATGAAGCCCTCGACCTCCGGCCGGCGCATCAGGAGTTGCATGCCGATCCATGCGCCGAACGAGAAGCCCGCCACCCAGCAGGCGCGCGCCTCGGGATTGATCGCCTGCGCCCAGTCGAGCGCGCTTGCCGCGTCGGACAGTTCGCCGGTGCCGTGGTCGAACGAGCCCTGGCTGCGGCCGACGCCGCGGAAGTTGAAGCGCAGCACCGAGAAGCCGCGATGCGCAAACGCGTAGTAGCACTGGTAGACGATCTGGTGGTTCATCGTGCCGTGGAACTGCGGATGCGGATGCAGGATCATCGCAATCGGCGCGTTCTTCTGCTTGGCCGGATGATAGCGGCCCTCGAGACGGCCAGCAGGGCCGGTGAAAATCACTTCAGGCATTGTGTTCCCTTGATTGACGCGTTCCCTTGATTGACGTCGATCAATCAACCGGTTGGAGCCATCTTCAGCGACGGGGCGCGAACAGGGCGGCTCATGATGAAATCGGCACAGGCGCCGCCGCGCGGCACGCTGGTGGGCCTTCTAGCATGACGCAAGGGGCAAAAATCAAGGAAATTGTGCCGCTTGGCCGGCGTGAATTCGCGCGGCGGCGCGCGATCCGGATCGACATGCCGAATCGTTCGCTAGCCACCTGAAGTTTTGCTTTGTCATATTGCTATCGTGCTCGCCACGAACGGATGTCTTGCCTGGCAACACAGGTGTGGTTTTCGTGCGCGCGAAAAACCGCTCTTGCCGGCGACTCTGATCTGGTCTCGGTGCCCGACTGTCGCTATGTCGCAAGGGAAGGCCGCAACCACGGTGATTACGGCGGGCAAGCTCGATGGCCGATCGCGTCTATCTCGACTGGAATGCCACCACGCCGCTTCGCCAGGAGGCGAAAGCGGCGATGGCGGCCGCTTGGGACTTGAGCGGCAACCCGTCCTCGGTGCACAGCGAGGGGCGCAGCGCGCGGCGGCTGGTCGAGGATGCGCGCAATGCGGTGGCGAAGGCGGTCGGCGGCCGGCCTCAGGACGTCGTATTTCTCTCCGGCGGGACCGAAGCCAATGCACTCGCATTGACGCCGGGATTGCGCCGCGGTGCAGGCGCGCCGGTCGAGCGGCTGTTGGTGTCAGCGATCGAGCACGCATCCGTGCTCGCCGGCGGGCGGTTTCCGCGCGAGGCAATCGGCGCGATCAATGTTACGCAGGCCGGAGTGATTGATCTCGATCGTCTGCGTGCGCTGCTGGCTGATAGTCCGCCCGCACTTGTCTCGGTGATGCTGGCGAACAACGAGACCGGCGCCATTCAGCCGGTGGGCGACGTCGCAGACATCGTCCATGCCGCCGGTGGTCTGCTGCATGTCGATGCGATCCAGGCGTTCGGCAAGATCCCGTTCGATCTCGCCTCGACGAAGGCCGACCTCGTGACGCTGTCGGCGCACAAGATCGGCGGACCGAAGGGCACCGGCGCGCTGGTGCTTGCTGAGGGCGTTGATGGGCTGGAGGCGCTGCTGCGCGGCGGCGGGCAGGAGCTTGGACGGCGGGCAGGGACGGAGAACGTCGCGGGGATCGCAGGCTTTGGTGCGGCCACGAAGGCTGCGATGGCGGTGTTGAAGGCCGACGCCGCCCGCGTCAGGGGATTGCGCGACCGGCTCGAGCACGGGCTGCGGCAGACGCCGGACGTGCTGGTGTTCTCCGACGACGTGAAGCGGTTACCGAATACCGTCCTGTTCACGGCACCGGGTATGAAGGCCGAGACGGCCGTGATCGGATTCGACCTTGGGGGGGTAGCGGTCTCGTCCGGCTCCGCCTGCTCGTCAGGCAAGGTCCAGCCGTCGCATGTCTTGGAGGCAATGGGATACCGTTCAGAGGTGTCCCAGGGAGCGGTGCGGCTCAGTCTTGGCTGGTCTACCACGGAGACAGACGTGGATTTGACCCTCAAGGCTTGGCGAAAGCTCGCCGATAGCCTAGTTAAGGGAGAGCGACGAAACACAGCTTGAACTGTTCTAAGCGGGTGATTTCGCGTTCAAAGCATCGTAAGAGACTTTTCGGAACTGAGATCCACCGCGGTCCTTGAAACCGCGAGCGGAGGATATGAATGCCTGCAGTACAAGAGACGGTCGAGCGCGTCCGGCGCATCGACGTCGACCAGTATCGTTATGGGTTTGAGACGCTGATCGAGTCCGACAAGGCTCCCAAGGGGCTGTCGGAGGACACCGTCCGCTTCATCTCCGCCAAGAAGAATGAACCGGCCTGGATGCTGGAATGGCGCCTGGAGGCGTATCGCCGCTGGCTGACCATGACCGAGCCGACCTGGGCGCGCGTCGAATATCCGAAGATCGACTACCAGGACATCTACTACTACGCGGCGCCGAAGCCGAAGAAGACGCTGTCCTCGATCGACGAGATCGATCCGGAGATCCTCAAGACCTATGAGAAGCTCGGCATCCCCTTGCGCGAGGTTGCGATCCTCGAGGGCGTCGAGCCGCCGCCCGGTGGGCCGCAGACGCCGAGCCGCAAGATCGCGGTCGACGCCGTGTTCGATTCGGTCTCGGTTGCGACCACCTTCCAGAAGGAGCTGAAGGCGGCCGGCGTGATCTTCATGCCGATTTCGGAGGCGATCCGCGAGCATCCCGAGCTGGTGCAGAAATATCTCGGAACCGTGGTGCCGACCTCCGACAACTATTTTGCGACGCTGAACTCGGCGGTGTTCTCCGACGGTTCGTTCGTCTACGTGCCGCCGGGTGTGCGCTGCCCGATGGAGCTGTCGACCTATTTCCGCATCAACGAGCGCAACACCGGCCAGTTCGAGCGCACGCTGATCATCGCCGACAAGGGCTCCTACGTCTCCTATCTCGAAGGCTGCACGGCGCCGCAGCGCGACGAGAACCAGCTGCACGCTGCCGTGGTCGAGCTCGTCACGCTGGACGACGCCGAGATCAAGTATTCGACGGTGCAGAACTGGTATCCGGGCAATTCGGAAGGCAAGGGCGGCATCTACAATTTCGTCACCAAGCGTGGCGACTGCCGCGGCAAGAATTCCAAGATCTCCTGGACCCAGGTCGAGACCGGTTCGGCGATCACCTGGAAGTATCCGAGCTGCATCCTGCGCGGCGACAATTCGAGCGGCGAGTTCTACTCGATCGCGATCTCGAACGGTTTCCAGCAGGTCGACTCGGGCACCAAGATGATCCACCTCGGCAAGAACACGTCGAGCCGGATCATCTCCAAGGGCATCGCCGCCGGCAAGTCGCAGAACACTTATCGCGGCCTTGTCAGCGCCCACCGTAAGGCGACCGGCGCGCGCAACTACACGGCCTGCGACTCGCTACTGATCGGCGACAAATGCGGCGCGCACACCGTGCCCTATGTCGAGGCCAAGAATTCCTCGGCGACCTTCGAGCATGAAGCGACCACGTCGAAGATTTCCGAGGACGTGCTGTTCTACTGCATCCAGCGCGGGCTCTCGCAGGAAGAAGCCGTCGGCCTCGTGGTCAACGGGTTCGTGAAGGACGTGCTGCAGCAACTGCCGATGGAGTTCGCGGTGGAAGCGCAGAAGCTGATCTCGATCAGCCTCGAAGGTTCGGTTGGTTAATCCATCCCGTGTGAGGGCGCGGCCGCCGCGCCTCCCGGATGATGTTCAGGAAAAATCAGATGTCTCTGCTTGAAGTGAAAGATCTGCAGGTTCGTGTCGAGGAGCGCGAGATCCTCCACGGGCTGTCGCTCACGGTGAACCCGGGCGAGGTGCACGCGATCATGGGGCCGAACGGTTCCGGCAAATCGACGTTGTCCCACGTCATCGCCGGCAAGCCGGGCTATGAAGTCACCGGCGGCCAGATCCTGTTCAAGGGCGAAGACCTGCTGGAGATGGAGCCCAACGAACGCGCCGCCAAGGGCGTGTTCCTGGCGTTCCAGTATCCGGTCGAGATCCCCGGCGTCACTACCTGGAACTTCCTGCATGCGGCGCTCAACGCCCAGCGCAAGGCGCGCGGCGAGGACGAGATCTCGTCGCCGGCGTTCCTGAAGAAGGTCCGCGAGGTCGCCAAGTCGCTGAACATTCCGCAGGACATGCTGAAGCGCGGCGTCAATGTCGGCTTCTCCGGCGGTGAGAAGAAGCGCAACGAGATCCTGCAGATGGCGCTGTTCGAGCCGGCCGTCTGCATCCTCGATGAAATGGATTCCGGCCTCGACATCGACGCGCTGCGGATCGCGGCCGACGGCGTCAACGCGCTGCGCTCGCCGGAGCGCGCGATGGTGGTGATCACCCACTACCAGCGGCTGCTCAACTACATCGTGCCCGACGTGGTGCACGTGATGTCGAAGGGCAGGGTGGTGAAGAGCGGCGGCAAGGAACTGGCGCTGGAGCTGGAAGAGTCCGGTTACGCGCAGTTCGAAGACGCTGCCTGACAGATACGGGTTCTCAGATGAACGTTGTCGCAAAGACTGAGACCGGGCGCGCGCTGGGCGATGCATTCGCCGTCGCGCGTGACCGCCTGCCGGGCAAGAGCAAGATCGCCGATCAGCGCCGCCAGGCGTTCGAGGCCTATGAGCGCTCGGGCCTGCCGCATCGCCGGATCGAGGATTGGAAATACACCGATTTGCGCGCGCTGATGCGCGAGGTGCTGCCGCTGGCGCCTGCGCCGGATGCCGCAGCTCTGGGCCGCGCTGCTGCCGCCATCAAGCTGCAGGCGATCGACGGCGTGCGCCGCCTGGTGCTGGTCGACGGCGCGTTTGCGCCTGATCTGTCCGATCTCGGCAACCTCGACAAGGGCCTCGGCATCCAACCGCTGCGCGAAGTGCTCGACGCCGGTGACGGCGTGCTCTCCACGCAGGCCTTTGCGACCGACATCTCCAATCCGATGATCGCGCTGAACGGTGCGATGGCGACCGATGGCGTTGTCATCGAGATCGCCGACGGTACGGTGCTGGCGCAGCCGCTGCACATCGTGCACGTCGCATCCGGCACCGCCCCGGCCTCGATGTTCACGCGCTCGTTGCTGCGGCTCGGACGGGATGCCAATGTGACGTTGGTGGAGAGCTATCTCGCCGGCGAGGGCGCCAAGGCCTACCAGGCGTACGACGGGCTGATCGTCGCGATCGGCGACAATGCACGGTTGGACCACGTGCGTCTGGTCGAGGACAGCATCGATGCCTTCAACATTTCCTCGGCGACGGTGTCGCTCGGTGCGCATGCCCATTTCAACACCTTCGGCCTGACCTCGGGCGGTCATGTCAGCCGCTACCAGCTGACGGTGACCTGCGCCGGCGAGGGCTCCAACGTCGAGACCAACGGCCTCAATCTGATCAACGGCACGCAGCATGCCGACACCACGCTGTTCATGGATCACGCGGTGCCGCACTGTGCGAGCCGCGAGATCTTCCGTGCCGTCGTCGACGACCGCGCGCATTCGGTGTTCCAGGGTCGCATCATTGTCCGTCCGGACGCCCAGAAGACCGACGCCAAGATGATGACCCGTGCGCTGTTGCTGTCCGACGACGCGGAAGCCGACAACAAGCCGGAGCTCGAAATCTTCGCCGACGACGTCACCTGCGGTCACGGCGCGACCACCGGTGCGCTCGACGAGAGCCTGCTGTTCTACATGCGCGCCCGCGGATTGCCCGAGAAGGAAGCGCAGGCGCTGCTGATCCAGGCCTTCGTCGGCGAGGCGATCGAGAGCATTGCCAGCGACGCGTTGCGCGAGGTGGCAATTGCCACCGCGCAGCGCTGGCTGGAAGCGAGGGCATGAGCATGCATAAGGCGGTCGCCAACGGTTCTTACGACGTCGCTCTCGTGCGGCAGGATTTTCCGGCGCTCGCCATGCAGATCTACGGCAAACCGCTGGTCTATCTCGACAACGCCGCATCGGCGCAGAAGCCGAATGCGGTGCTTGACCGCATGACCGAGGCCTACAAGAGCGAATACGCCAACGTGCATCGCGGCCTGCACTACCTCGCCAACGCTGCGACCGAGGCCTATGAGGGCGCCCGCGGCAAGGTCGCGCAGTTCATCAACGCGCGCCGCAATGAGGAGATCATCTTCACCCGCAACGTCACCGAGGCGATCAACCTCGTGGCATCGTCCTGGGGCGGAGAGAACATCAAGGAGGGCGACGAAATCGTCCTCTCGATCATGGAGCACCACTCCAACATCGTGCCGTGGCACTTCCTTAGGGAGCGCCAGGGTGCCGTGATCAAGTGGGCGCCGGTCGACGATGAAGGCAACTTCCTGATCGAGGAATTCGAGAAGCTCCTCACTCCCCGTACCAAGATCGTCGCGATCACCCAGATGTCGAATGCGCTCGGCACGCTGGTTCCGGTCAAGGAGGTGGTGCGGCTGGCGCATGCCCGCGGCGTTCCGGTGCTGGTCGACGGCGCGCAGGGCGCGGTGCATCTGCCGATCGACGTCCAGGACCTCGATTGCGATTTCTACGCCTTCACTGGCCACAAGGTGTACGGGCCGACCGGCATCGGCGCGCTCTACGCCAAGCACGAGCATCTGGTGGCGATGCGGCCGTTCAACGGCGGCGGCGAGATGATCCGTGAGGTCGCCAAGGACTGGGTCACCTATGGCGATCCGCCGCACAAGTTCGAGGCCGGGACGCCGCCGATCGTCGAGGCGATCGGGTTGGGCGCCGCGATCGACTACGTCAATTCGATCGGCAAGGAGCGCATCGCTGCGCATGAGCACGAGCTGCTCACCTACGCGCAGGAGCGCCTGCGCGAGATCAATTCGCTGCGGGTGATCGGAACCGCCCGCAACAAGGGGCCGGTGATCTCCTTCGAGATGAAGGGCGCACATCCGCACGACGTCGCGACCGTGATCGACCGCCAGGGTATCGCCGTGCGCGCCGGCACGCATTGTGTGATGCCGCTTTTAGAGCGGTTCAATGTGACGGCCACCTGCCGCGCATCGTTCGGGATGTATAATACAAAGGAAGAAGTCGACCATCTGGCGCAGGCGCTGATCAAGGCGCGGGAATTGTTCGCATGACCGATACAGCCGAAGTCAAGACGGCCACCATGGAAACCACCTCGGCACTGCCGGCGGAGGAGACCGAGCGCATGAGCGGCGAGATCGTCGCGGCGCTGAAGACGGTGTTCGATCCGGAAATCCCGGCCGACATCTACGAGCTCGGCCTGATCTACAAGGTCGACCTCAAGGATGATCGCTCGGTCGACATCCTGATGACCCTGACCACGCCGAACTGCCCTGCTGCCGGCGAGCTGCCGACCATGGTCGAGAACGCGGTTGCCAGCGTTCCCGGCGTCGGTGTCGTCAACGTCAATCTGGTCTGGGATCCGGCCTGGACGCCGGACCGGATGTCGGACGAGGCGCGCCTCGTCCTCAATATGTGGTGATGTGTTAGCGGATTGGACTTAGGCTCGAGACAATGGGCAATTGATTTGCCGCTGGGACTGACCACATGAGTGACATGACCCAAGTTTCACCAACCCCAGCCAAGCCGAAGCGGCCGCGCCCGCAGGTCATGAGGCTGACCGATGCCGCGGCGGAGCGGATCACCGAGCTGACCAAGCGCGCCGATTCCGAGATCGTCGGGCTGCGCGTCGGCATCAAGAATGGCGGCTGCGCCGGACAATCCTACACCGTCGAATATGCCCACGAGATCCGTCCGACCGACGAAGTCGTCGAGGACAAGGGCGTCAAGATCCTGGTCGATCCGAAGGCCGTGTTGTTCCTGCTCGGCACCGAGATGGATTACGTCGCCGACAAGATGCAGGCCCAGTTCGTGTTCAACAACCCGAATCAGGTCTCTGCCTGCGGCTGCGGCGAATCGGTGCAGCTGAAGCCGGCCACGGTCTGATCGCTGCCGCACCGGCGAGTGTGCAATCGCGCTCGCGCCCTTTGATCAGATACAACCATCGTTGCGTGTCGACGTCCTCGTCGACCATACTGCGTAGCCAGCGGGCTGCGGCAGGCGTGTCCGGTCGCGCTGCAATGAGGGTGGGCACATGGACCGTGAATTTCTCACCGACCTGTTCGTCGATTTCGGCCCGGTCACGCTGCGCCGGATGTTCTCCGGCTACGGCATCTCGGCCGACGGCACCAATTTCGCGCTCGCCTTGCGGGCCGGGCTCTACTTCCGTGCCGACGAGGTGACCATCCCGCAATTCGAGGCGGAGGGCTGCGGGCCGTTCCAGTACCAGACGAGTTCGAAGACGGTCACGGTGAACTCCTATTGGCAGCTGCCGGCGCGGCTGTTCGACGATGCCGAGGGGCTTGCGGTCTGGGCGCGCTCGGCGCTCGGCGCCGCCCAGCGCGCCGCGCTGCACAAGCGGCCACGGAAACGACCGGCTGCGCGAAAGGCGAAGGCGCCGACGAAGAAGGCTGCAAGCAAGAGGGTTGCGGCGAAGAAGCCCGGCGCGAGAAAGCTTTCAGTCAAGAAGACGCGTGTGCCCGGGAAACGGTCGTCGTCCTGAGAGGAGGCGAACTGATCACGCCACGCGGGTCTGGCTCTCGGCGCTGAATTCCGGGTCGGCTTCGCAGATCACGCGGTTGCGGCCGGCGCGCTTGGCGGCGTAGAGGCAGGCGTCGGCGCGCTCGATCAGCGAATCCGTATCGTCGGCAGGCTTCAGCATGGAGACGCCGACCGAGATCGTGACCCGGCCGAGGATCTCGCCGGTCGACTTCTTCTTCAACTCCTTGGCCATCACGGCGCGGCGGATATGGTCAGCGACCGTCAGCGCCTGGCGCAGCGCGGTGTTGGGCAGCACGACAGCGAATTCCTCGCCGCCGTAGCGGGCGGTGATGTCCTGGCCCTTGATGGTCTGCTTCAGCGATTGCGCCACCAGCCGCAGCACCTGATCGCCGGTGAGATGGCCGTAGGAATCGTTGAACGACTTGAAGTGGTCGATGTCGAACATCAGCAGCGACAGCGGCTCGCTGCTGGCCAGCGCGGCCTGCACCGCCATGTCCATCGAGCGGTCGAAATATTTCCGGTTGCCCAGGCCGGTGAGCGGATCGGTCAGGCTCTCGGCGCGGATCGCCTCGAGGCTGTGTTGCAGCTCGTTGATCTCCGACTTTGACAGCGCGAGCCGATTCTCCAGCGCCTGATTGGTCTGGCGCATCTCTTGCGTCGACTTGGCGACGCCCTCGACGATGGTCTTGATCTGATCGCGGGTCGTCGCGGTCGAGAGGCGGTCGCTGGCGCCGACGAGGCTGGCGTCGTAGGTCGCGGACACGCCGAGCGCGTCGGTGATCAGCTTCATGACGGCATCGATCTCGCCGATGACGCGCGCCCCGACCTTGTCGATGCGGTCCGAGGTCTTGATGTGCGAAAGGTAGGTTTCGTAGATCTGCTCGAGATCGGATTCGTTGAGCTTGCCGCTGCGCGCCAGCGTCTCGTTGATGACCTTGTTGAGCGGCGCGTTGTATCCGGTCGCGTAGACGTACCAGATCTCATAATTGCGGGGAACGGCGGTCTGGCGAAGCGAGCGGATCTGGCCAAGCGCGACTTCAGCGAAGGCCAACGTACGTTCGTGCTCGTCCAGCAGCTTGACCACTGTTACGTCCCCAATGCACGCAATGTCGGCTGTGTCCGACAGCAATGACTAAACTATTGGGCGAGGGTACGGGACGAGAGTGAAGGCAAGGTAAACAGTAGAATTACGGGATTTCGGTCGCGACCATGGTTGAATGCGCCTGGCGCCGCCGGGTTCGCACGCAGCGTTGGCTTGCCCGCCAACGCGATGCGAAAACTGCGCGCATTTGCTTCAAACGCTGGGGATCAACGTCCGCACGGGCCGTCGACGGCGACATCGAGTGCCCGGAATACCGCCGCGGGCGCGGCGTCAGCACGGCGAGCCCTAAGCGCGTGCGCGCACAGGTCGCAGCAGGAAGGCCGGCAGGTGCGAATGATCGGCGGGCTCGTGGTCGACCTCGTGCTGCGGCCGTCGCGGCTCGGCACGGCCGATCGACGGCACATGCGACGGCGCGGCCTGAGGCGAGGTGCCGCGTCCGTGGCGCGGTTCGCGCTCCGGCTTGGCTGCGCGCTCCTGGCGGGGCTCCTGGTCGTGACGCGGCTCGCGCTCACCGTGACGCGGCTCGCGTTCACGCCGCGGCTTGCGGCCGCCACGGGCGCCGTCGCGCGAACCTTCGCGGCTGCGAGAGCGGCGGGGCGCGGCGTCCTCGTCGGAGGCCTCGCTGTGAACGGTGTAGTCGCCTTCAGCGCGCGGGATCGGCTGGCCGATCAGCTTCTCGATCGCAGCCATCGACTTGCTATCGAGCGAGGTGACGATGGAGATCGCGGTACCGGTCCGTCCGGCGCGGCCGGTACGGCCGATGCGGTGGACGTAGTCGTCGGGGTGGTGCGGCACGTCGAAATTGAAGACGTGGCTCACCGCGGGAATGTCGAGACCGCGGGCGGCGACGTCGGAAGCGACGAGCAGCGGAATCTCGCCCTTGCGGAATTGGTCGAGGGCCGCGGTGCGAGCTGACTGATCCATGTCGCCGTGCAAGGCGCCGACACTGAAGCCGTGCTTCTGGAGTGATTTGTGAAGGACGGCGACTTCGCGCTTGCGATTGCAGAAGATAATCGCGTTGTTGAGATCCTTGGCGTCGCGCAGCAGGCGGCGGAGGATTTCGCGCTTGTCGTGGGCTTCGCGACCGGCCGGGACCTGCAATTGCGTCACGGTGACGGCGGTGGTTGCGGGTTTGGAGACTTCGATCCGGGCCGGGTTGTGCAGGAAGGCCTCGGTGATGCGGCTGATCTCCGGGGGCATCGTCGCGGTGAAAAACAGCGTTTGCCGCGTGAACGGGACGAGCTTGCAGATGCGTTCGATGTCGGGGATGAAGCCCATGTCGAGCATGCGGTCGGCTTCGTCGATCACCAACAGCTCGACGCCGGTGAGCAGCAATCCGCCGCGTTCGGTGTGGTCGAGCAGGCGGCCGGGCGTTGCGATCAGGACGTCGACGCCGCGCATCAGCTTGGAGTCCTGGTCGCCGAACGAGACGCCGCCGATCAGCAGCGCCACGTTCAATTTCTGACCAGCGCCGTATTTGTCAAACTGCTCCTTCACCTGCGCGGCAAGCTCGCGGGTCGGCTCGAGGATCAGCGTGCGCGGCATCCGTGCCCGGGCGCGGCCTTTCTCGAGGAGGGTGAGCATCGGTAGAACGAAGGCAGCTGTCTTGCCGGTGCCGGTCTGGGCAATGCCGAGGACGTCGCGCCGGGCGAGGACGTGCGGGATTGCCTGTTCCTGGATGGGAGTGGGGGTGGTGTAACCGGTGGCCGCAACTGCGGCGAGGACCTTATCGGACAGGCCTAGATTGGAAAAAGACATTGAGCCTCTGGTCGAAACCGCCGTTCGGCATCGCAGGTAAAAGGCTGTCGCGTTCGGCCCCGAAACGGCTCGCTTTTTGATAAAGCTCGGGGGCTCTGACTAACGCTGACGGACGGCAAACCTGACGAATCGCGTTTCGATCCGAGGGCCGCGTTGCCCCGCAACATAGGGGCGAAACCGGCAAAGTCAATCTTGGAACCAGCCGGATGACCGAAAAACCTTAACGTTTTCGCCAAAATAACCGTCCTTTCCGTCATTTGGCGGTCAAATGAATCACCGGTTCCGGACCCGATGACGAGGCCCCCGGCAGAGGCTGGTGCCACCTTTGCGGGGGAGGCGAGCTGCCAAAATATCGAAAACAACCCCATGCAAAGCAGCCGCGGTGGCCCGCGTTCGACAGGCCAGTTGACACGTCGGGCAACTCACGAGTACGATTCTAATATTCCGAAATCACGCAGATGCACGCCCACCGCAGGTGCATTACCATGCATAGCGGACCACGCCCTTGCCGGCATAGGAGCGGGTCACGTTGGAGAACTCGCCTTCGAAGCTTGCGAGCGCCGACCAGCCGTTGGCCCATTTCAGTTCGGCGGAGGCCGTCGTGAGGGCGGAGTCACGGGCCTGCGCCGCTCCGTTCACGACGAAGCTCGCGCCGGGCAGGGTCTGGAATGTCGCGGCGATGCTGCGGTCCGGGTTGAAATCATGCGCCCAGGCGGCGCGGCCGCGCAGCGTCAGAACTGAATCCGAGAGCGCGAAGGATTTGTCGGCGCGCAGGCCGAGCTCGCTGCGGCTGTCGGTGACGCTCTTGGCGTTGGTGGCCAGCGCAAAGGTGTTGGCGCCGACGATCGCCTGCTCGGCATAGCTCGGAAGCTGGAACGTCGTGAACTGGCCGGCGGCATAGGGCGTCAGGCCAATGCCGCCGATCCATGGCGCGACGAAGCGGTAGCCGCCCTCGGCGCGGCCCGACCACGCATTGGCCTTGAACTCGGCACGCAGGCGATCGATGCTCCCGACCGTCACGGTGCGATCCGTCGTGACGTCCTGCCAGCCATAGGCCAGCGCACCGGCAAGGTACGCAGCGCCGACATTGTGCCTGATGAAGGCGCCCGCCTGGAACAGGTCGGAGCGGCCGCCGCCGCTGTTGGCGACGCTGAAATTGGTGCCGCCGCCAGCGAGCGCAAAGCCGGCGATCGTGTTCGGCGAGAAGCGGTAGTCGGCGCCAATGGCGGTGCCGAACACCTGGCTGGTGGTGTTGTTCGAGCCGAGCGCCGTGTTGCCGTCGGTGGACTGTGAGCCGCCGTAGGCCGCTGCCCACATGCTCCAGCGCGGATCGTAGCCCTGCGCGATCGGCGCCTTGTGATAAATCGCAGCGGCGGCGTCGCTGGTCGGATGCTTTGCTGCGTAGGCCAGGGAATTGTCATCTGCGTAGGGCGTGGCGCCGGCCGGCATCGCCGTCGCGCCGCGGCCGTCGATGAAGGGATCGAGCATCGTACCCATGAACTGGTTCATGGCGTTGAACGTGGTCTGCTGCGATCCGGCCGCGCTCTCGCCCGAGAGCTGGGTCAGGCCGTTCAGGAGATTGTCTCCCGACAGGTTGAAGATCGCGCTGAAGGCGTTGGAGAGATTGGCGCCGCCGAGCAGGCCGTTGTCGATCGCACCCGCGACGCTCCTGTGATTGATGCCGGCATTGGCCGGCAGGATCGGGGAGAGCAGGCCGGGATCGACCGACAGCAGCACGTCGTTGCCGACGTAGCTCAGCACCGGATTGCGCGCGAGGTTGTTGGCGAGCAACAGGCTTGCCGAGCCGAACGTGCCGCTCAGCGTTCCCGCATTGACGATGGTGTAGGTGGTCTTCCTGGTGATCCGTTCGAGCGGCTGCACGATGACGTTGCCAGCGATGTTAGCGGTGCCCGTCACGATCGCCTTGTCGCTGATCGTGTTGGTGACCTGCACCAGATAAGTCGCCGCCGCGGTCATGGTCAGGCTCGCCATCGTGATGGTCCCCGGCGAATTGCCGGGCGACAGCGTGCCGCTGATCACAGTGTTGCCGATGGTGGCGTTGCCGCCGAGCGTGCCGTTCGGGCCGACCGTGACGCTTGCATTCGGCATCGCGCCGTTGAGGATGAACACGCTGTCGACGTTGACAGACCCGGCAAAGTTCGAGTTGCCGGTAAAGCTCCAGTTCGAGCCGGCGAGAATCCCGAAATTGGCGAAGCCGCTGCCAAGTTTCGACAGGTCGAAACTCGACGCGGTGGTTCCGCCGAACTGTACGATACTTGTGCCGCTGCCGACGATGTTGCCGTTGAACACGGCGCCGGACTGGACTTGCAGCACATCGTTGGTGCCGCCGAACTGGACGGCGGTGCCGCCGGTGCCGGTGATGATGCCGTTCGCGATCAAGGTGGTGGTGCCGCCCGACGTCGTGATGCCGGTGGTGCCGGTGACTGATGTCCCGGTCGTGATGAAGATGTTGCCCGGTGTCGAGCGCGATGCGGCAATGCCGACACCTGAGCTCTGCACGCCGGCGAGCGCATCGATCCTGATATCGCCGAGACCGTCGCGCTGGGCGAAGATGCCGTAGCTGCCGGCCGCCGTGCCGCTCGCAATCACGTTGCCTTCGGCGCGCAGCGCCAGCGTCGCGGCGTTGTCGGCGCCATTCACCATGACGCCGCTGATGCCGATCGCCGCCGCGCTTGCCGAGGTGGCGCTCACGGTCCCCTTGGTGTCGAGATCGATGCCGCCGAGTCCCGCGGTCAAGGCCGCGAATCTGGTGCTGCCGCGGCTCAGCCCGATGCCGGTCGCGCCGCCATCCGAGGTCGCGCTCACATCGCCATTGGCGTGAACGGTGAGGATGCCGGTGTTGATGTTGCTCGGAGCAAAGCTGCTGCCTGAGGCGTTGATGCCGGTGGCGGTGCTGCCAGCGCCGATCGCGGTCGCCGTCACGGCGCCGTCGGCGGTCAACCGGACTGTGCTCAGATTGTTTTGTCCCACGCTGACGCCGACGACTCTCGACACGGTGTCGCTGATCGACGTGGCCGTCACGGCGCCGTGCAGGTTGAAGTCGACCGGGACCTCGCCGAAGGCCGACAAGGCGGCCCCCGTCACATTTGCGACGGAGCCGGACCTTGTCATGCCGGTGATCGCAATCGATCCATTGGCGTTCAGTGTCGCCGATCCATTGCTGGATGTACTGCCCAGCGCGGCCGATAGGCCTGCGACGCTGCCACCGGCCGATTTGGAGGGCGAAGTCCTGGTGTCGAAGGTTCCGGAAATATCGCCATTGAAGGTCGCGGTGTTGGTGCCGCTGGCCGCAGAGAAAGCGACGGACGCCAGGGCGCCGTAGTAGGCCGTATCGGGGCCGCTTCCCCTGGCAATATTGCCGTCCACGACAAGGCTGTTGTTGGCGCCGCCGGCGGCGGACACCGAAAGTGTCCCACCCGTGATGCCGTGCGTTCGGACCGTCGTGGTCCCAGTGCCGTAGTTCTGCAAGCTCACGGAGCCGCTGACATCCTGGTTGAGCTTCACCGTGAACGCGTTGGCATTGGCCGAATTGTTGCCCTCGACGGTGATGTTGCCCGAGACGCTCGCATTGGTGGTGAGGTCGACGGTCCCGACGCCGCCGTTCTGGAGATAGATGCCGCCGACGATCGCGCCGTTGGTGGTGACGGAAAGGTTGCGTGCAGTATTAAGGCTCTGTCCCATCCGGACGTAGATCGCGCCGCCGGCTTGGGTTGTGATACCGGTGACTGCGCCTGTCGCGATCGTGACGTCGGATTGGCTGCCGTCGGTCACGACGAAGATTGCCTGACCGGCCACGATCCGGCTGCCGATCGAGTTGATGTTGACGCTGGCATTCGGTCCGCTGCCCACGGCCTGGATGCCGGTGCCGCCCCTGATCGTGCCGGCGGTCTGCGTAATGGAGGTCAGACCGTTGCCGATCCGGGCAGTGATCGCGTACCCGTCGGCGGTGACGTCGGCAGATCCCGTGTAGGTGATCGTGCCGAGGGCGGAGAGTCCGATGCCGTTGTACAGCTGGAGCGCCGTGATGCCGGCGGGGTCGTTGTGATTGACAGTGAGGTTTCCGCTGCTGCTCGCGGTCACGCCGCGGGTCGTGATCCCGGCGCCGGCGTTGATGTTGACCGTGAGATCACCGCGCAAAACCGTGTTGAGCCCGCCGTCCGACGGATGGGCGGCGTCGCAGAGCACGTTGGCGGTGCCGACGCCCGTGCAGTAGACCGCAGCCTCGGCCGCGGAGCTCAGCGCGATCAACGACGCCGAGCCGAGCAGCGCGCCGCGCCACATCGTCAGCCTGCCGCCGATGCCGATCATGACCTTGCCCCCAAGCCCCGATGTATCTGTTTGTTTCTCGCGCAATGGTCGTGCGGTGTCTTCTCAGTGCGCGCATACTGTCGATCCAAAGCGCGCCTGCCGCGAAAATGCAGCCAACTGTGGCCGCAGGGCCTCAGCGGAGCGTCGCCGCGGCTAGAGCCCCGCGGCGCGGTATTCGCCGGGGGTCAGACCCTCGGACGCGCTGAAGATCCGGTAGAAGGTTGCGAGGCTGCCGAACCCGCAGGTGAGGGCGACATCGGCGATCGGCCGCGGCGGCTTTTCGGACAGCAGCCTGCGGCTTTCGCTCAGGCGCTGGGCGGTGACGGTCTGCGAGAAGCTCGCCCCGGTCGTTTCGAACAGGACATGCAGGTAACGGACCGAGACGCCGAGCATGTCGGCGACCATGCCCGGCGACAGCGCCGGCTTCGCGAGGTGGCGGGTGATCAGACGGCGCGCGAGGCTGAGCCGGCCGACGCGCAGCGCCTGTTGCGCGCGGCGGCTGCCCGGCCTGATCGCGCCGCGCTCGATCAGCGCAAGGTCGGCGATGATCTTAACCAGCGCAGGAATGCTTGCGGTGTCACCGGCCTCCGTCGCGTCCTTGAAGTCGGCGAGGCAGGCCTCGAGCAACGGCGTCCAGCCGCGATTGCCCGTCGCCGGCGAACCTCGACGCGCCAGTTCTGTCGCTGCGGCCTCGTCCACGGCATCGGAGCTGCGCGCACGAGTCGGGCCCGTGGATGGCGTGTGTGGGCTGTCCTCAAGCTTTGTGCGCATCGTGCATGACCCCTCGCTCTGCATCAGAGCGCGCGTCGCCGGGCATGAAATCGGCTGTGCCGAGACCGGGCGAAGCGCCAGCGCGGTTCTGGCGAACTCGACGGAAATTATCTTCTCAATGCGCGCAGGCTGTTCACTTCGGTCCGGAGAATGCCGGATCGCGCGACGATCGGCCGCGTCGTCCGTTTGCCCCATGTCAGCCATTCGAGACGCCTCCAAAAGCCTTTCGATGCAATATCGTATATTTCACATAGTCGCGTAAAATATGAAATAGATAACATGCGTCAAAACTTGTCGGTGGACAGGCGGAGATGGCCCGGCCGGCGCCTGACGGTCGATTGTCGGGAGGATTTGGGGATCGACGACGGCTGCCGCGCAGGCCGTCGCGTGAACTACCTGCGCTTCGGCATCACGGCGCAGCCGTAGAGCACCATCGCGCACATCTGGCGGTAGCGGGCCGAAAAGCCGTCCCGGGCGATCGGCGGCAGTGCCTGGTTGACCGCGCGTCCACCATCGGCAAGCGCCTGCGCGATTTGCGCCGCGGTGAATTCGCCGTTCAGCTTCAGCAGCCGTGCAGCCTGCAATTCGATCACCAGATTTTCCAGATCAGCCTGGAACGAGACGGCGGATTTGATCATCAGATCGCGGCAGCGCCTGAAGGCCTCGGCATTGAGCTCGACGGTGTGCGGCGAAGCGGTGACGCGGCGCCGCGTCTCGCCGTAGCGGACGTCGAGTATCGTCGCGAAGATATCCAGCGCGCCGCCGCCCTTTGCCCGAACCGATCGGCCGGCCTCCAGTGCAAGAGCGACGTCCTCGACGTGGCGCCAGGCGATCACGGCGCGAAACGCCTCTTCCTTGTTGCTGAAATAGTAATACAGCGCGCGCTGCGTGAAGCCGCAGGCCTTGGCCAGCCCGACCATCGACAGCCCGCCATAGCCGTAGTCGAGAAAAGCCTGGTTGACCTGCGTCAGCAGGTCGGGTCCAGGCTTGATCATCTTCTTCGACATCAGGAGTCCGGGGAGGACGAGGGGCGCCGGGTGACGCCGGGAAACTCGATTACGGGCATCAACGCGCTTTAGCAACCCGCAAAGAGCCAGGTCTACCCAGCGCGTCCAGACCGACGATCAGGCCAATCGGGCCCGGTAGTCGCCCGGCGTCATCGATTCGGAGGCGCTGAAGAGGCGGTAGAACGTCGCAAGGCTCTCGAAGCCGCAGGCGAAGGCGACCTCGGCGATGGTCCGCCCGGACTGCTCGCGGAGCAGGCGGCGGCTTTGTGCAAGCCGGAGCGCGGTGACGGTCTCCGAGAAGCTCATCTCCGTCTCCTCGAACAGGATGTGCAGGTGACGGACCGAGATGCCGAGCAGGCCGGCAATCAGGGTTGGCGCCAGCGCCGCGTCGGGCAGATGCCGCCGGATCAGGCGGCGCGCCAGCGACAGATGGGCGGTTCGCAGCGCCTGCTGTGCGAGCCGGCTCTTTGGCCGCATGATGCCGCGCTCGATCAGCGCGATATGGGCCAGCGCCTGCACCATCGGGGCCGGGTCCGGCGCCGTCGTGTCGTTGCCTTCGACAAGGTCGCGGAAGCATGATTCCAGCAGCGGCTGCAGCGCAGTCTCATCCTGCACCGGCCGCGGGACGAGTTCGCCGAGCTCGGCGCCCGGCGGCACGATGTTCGTCACCGGGATCTTGATGATGCGCAGGTGGAAGCCGTCGTCGTGCAGCGGGACGGTGCGATAGGGCAGGTCCGAATAGCTGGTCGCGAACATGCCGTCGCGCACCGCGAATTCATCAAGCCGTGCGCCGCCGAACCAGCCGCCGCCGCCGAGCTGCTGGTAGACGCACAGGCTGTCGCTGCGGGCGTCGGCGATGTCGCCCGCGCCCCGCTCGACCCGGTAGGGCGAGGCCCGCAGCTCGACCAGGCCGGCATCGCCGAGCTTGCGCAGCGAGAACTCGCCGAAGAAGTTGCGGCGGTGCTCGGGCTCGAGTTCCGCGGTGACGCCGAACAACCCCTTGGCACGCACCTCGCGCCAATAGTCGAAGCGATCCCGGGGATCGACTTGCTCAGTGGACCATGTGTACACGGAAGAGCCTTTGGGACCTGTGGAGAGCTCGCGCCGGAGTGAGGCCCCGAATCTATCACGCGGGCTGTAAAAAGAAACTTGGCCTGGGGCGGACGGGACGCCCCATGGTGGCCGGGACGGGCGCCAAGAGGCGCTCACGACGGCCGTCCATCGCCGGTCTTGAACCGGCCAAACGGCTGACCCGACTATTAGGCGGGCGCGCGAGCGGCGCACTTTCGTGCAGGCGGGAATTGGGATGAAGAGCTGGCTTTCGAGACTTTCAGCGGCCCTGTTGGCGGTCGTATGCGTCGCATCGGCGGCGCCCGCCCAGGCCGAAAAGCGCATTGCGCTGGTGATCGGCAACAATGACTACCGGAACGTGCCCAAGCTGCAGAAGGCGGTCAACGACGCCCGCACCATGGGCGACACGCTGAAGCAGCTCGGTTTCAACGTCATGCTGGCCGAGAATTTGAACCGGCAGGCGTTTTCCGAGACGCTGCTCGCCTTCGACCGCGCCGTGGAACCCGGCGATACCGCATTCTTCTTCTACGCCGGTCACGGCTTCGAGATCGCGGGCCAGAATTTCCTGCTGCCGACCGACGTACCGGCGGCGACCGAAGGGCAGGAGGAGCTGGTGCGCGACGCCTCGGTTCTCGCCGACCGCATCATCGAGCGGTTGCAGAACAAGAAGGCGCGCACCTCGATCCTGGTGTTCGACGCCTGCCGCAACAATCCGTTCGAGCGGGCCGGCACGCGCGCGGTTGCCGGCGGTGGTGGCCTCGCCCCGATGACGCAGCTGCCGGAAGGCGTGTTCTCGGTGTTTTCGGCGGGGCCGCGCCAGACCGCGCTCGACCGGCTGTCGAACGACGATGCCAATCCCAATTCGGTGTTCACGCGAACCTTTGCCGGGGAGCTGCTGCAGCCCGGCGAGAACCTCGTGCAGGTCGCCCAGCGCACGCGGCGCCTGGTCAGCGAGATGGCCGAGACCGTGAAGCACAAGCAGATCCCGGTCTATTTCGACCAGATGGTCGATGACGTCTTCCTGAACGGGATTGCGAAAGCCCAGGCCGAGGCGGCCAAGCCGGCCACGCCTGCGCAGCAGGTGGCCGCGCTGCCGCCGGTGTCGGTGCCGAAGCTGCCGAAGGAGGACTCGATCAACGCGCCGATCGCGAGCTTCTCGCGCCACAATGGCGGCTGGACGGTCGTGTTCTCGATCGCCGATCCGACGCTCGGCATCTCCTGGCGGATCGGCGACCGCGGCGACTTCCGCGAAACCGGCTTCATGGACACGCTCGATCCGCGCACGCGCAAGCGGATGCCTAATCCGTCGATCGAGCTGCCGGCCGATGCGCCGGCGGCGACGATCGAGCTTCGCTATGTCGATACCCAGGGCGAGATGCAGGGGCCGTTCCCGATCAAGTTCGATCCCGACGCCGCGCTGATCCGCGACCAGCGCAAGATCCTCGACATGACGGCGACAAGCTGGCTGTCGTTCCGCGAGTTCAACGGGCTGCTCGTCTATTATACCCACCTGATGTCGTATCGCTGCGCGATTCGCGAGGTGCGGATCGGCATCGACACCGCGGTGCCGGACAAGGTGCTGAAGATGCCCGCCTGCAATTCGCGCGATCCGAGCGCGATCCCGTCCGACGCGCAGCCCTACCTGAAGCTCGCGCCGCAGACCAAATCGGTCTCGGTGGAACTGACCTATCGCGACGGCAGCGTGTCGGAGATCAAGACCTTCAGGCGATAGTCTGCATCCTTGTCGTCCGACCCGCGTTACCAAGGGAGCGGCGAGACAACGGTTAAGGACGGCATCATGGATGCGGGCAATCCGGCAGGACCGAACACAGGTCAGATGAAGGTGCGCTGCTGCGTGGTCGGCGGCGGGCCGGCGGGCATGATGCTCGGCTATCTGCTTGGACGCGCCGGGATCGACGTCGTGGTGCTGGAGAAGCACGCCGACTTCTTCCGCGACTTTCGCGGCGATACCGTGCATCCCTCGACCCTGCAGGTGATGGACGAGCTCGGTCTGATCGACGGCTTCCTGAAGCTGCCGCACCAGGACATCCAGAAGCTCGACGGCATGTTCGGCGGCACCTCGGTGCGGATCGCGGACCTCAGCCGCCTCAGCGTCAAATATCCCTTCATCGCGATGATGCCGCAGTGGGACTTCCTCAATTTCCTGCGCGACAGCGGCAAGCGTTTTCCCTCGCTGCAGGTGCTGATGAGCGCCGAGGCGACCGACCTGATCCGGCGCGGCGATGCGGTTGCCGGCGTCCGCGTGACGACGCCCGACGGCACGATCGACATCGAGGCGGATCTTGTGATCGGCTGCGACGGCCGCCGTTCGATCGTGCGCGAGCGCGCAGGCCTTGCCGTCGAGGAGATCGGCGCGCCGATCGACGTGCTGTGGTTTCGCGTCGGGCGCCATCCGGACGAGACCGAGAATTTGTTCGCCCGTGTCGACCACGGCAAGATGATGGTGACGTTCGATCGCGGCGACTATTGGCAATGCGCCTATGTGATCGCCAAGGGGCAATACGACGCCGTGAAGGCGAGGGGCTTGCCGGCGCTGCTCGACGACGTGCTGCGGCTGGCGCCGATCCTCAAGGCCGGCATTGGCGACGTGAAGAGCTTCGACGACGTCAAGCTGCTCACGGTCGCGATCAATCGGCTGACGCGCTGGACGCTTCCCGGGCTGCTCTGCATCGGCGATGCGGCGCATGCGATGTCGCCGATCGGCGGCGTCGGCGTCAACCTCGCGGTGCAGGACGCGGTCGCGACCGCCAACATCCTGGCGGCGAAGCTCGCACAAGGCTGTCCGTCGGAGCACGAGCTCGATGCGGTGCGGCGCCGCCGCGAATTCCCGGTGCGCGTGACGCAGCGCATGCAGGTGATCGCGCAGGACAACATCATCAGCGCGGCGCTGAAGGGAGGCGATCGACCGGTGCCGCTCGCGCTGCGGTTGATCACGGCGATGCCCTGGCTGCAGGGCCTGACGGCGCGTCTCGTCGCGGTCGGAGTGCGCCCGGAGCACGTGCATTCGCCGGCCGCAGGCTGAAGCGTCACGCGTGCCGGCGAACTTCTCCTGAGCGAGCAGGATGCGAAGGGCCCCGGCCGCTCCAGCAGGGCCCCTGTGTCTCAGGCCATGACCGAATAGCCGCCGTCGACCGGGATCGCGGTGCCGGTGACGAAATCCGACGCGGGCGAGGCCAGGAATACGGCGATGCCGGCGAAGTCGTCGATGGCTCCCCAGCGCGCCGCCGGCGTGCGCGCGAGCACGCGCTCATGCAGCCCGGCAACCTGCTGGCGTGCGCCCTTGGTCAGGTCGGTGTCGATCCAGCCGGGAAGGATGGCGTTGACCTGGATGTTGTCGGGCGCCCAGGCGTTGGCGCAGGCGCGGGTGTACTGCACGATGCCGCCCTTGCTCGCGGCATAGGCCGCAGCGAAGCTCGCGCCGAAGATCGACATCATCGAGCCGATATTGATGATCTTGCCGTGGCCCGACGCCTTGAGCGCAGGATAGGCCGCCTTCGAGCACAGGAAGGCGCTGGTGAGGTTGGTGTCGATCACCTTGCTCCACTCGTCGAGCTCGAGCTCATGCGGCGGCTTGCGGATGCTCATGCCGGCGTTGTTGACGAGGATGTCGATCCGGCCGAGCTCGCCGATGACCCGCTCGACCATGGCCGCGACGGCCGCCTTGTCGGTCACGTCGGTCGCCACCGCGATCGCCTTGACGCCGCGCTTGCCCAGATCCTCGACGGCAGCAGCAGATTTCGCCTCGTTGCGGCCGACCACGGCAACCGCCGCGCCGGCATCGGCGAGGCCGCGCGCCATGCCGAGCCCGATGCCGCCATTGCCGCCGGTGACGATCGCGACCCTGCCCGAGAGATCAAACTGTCCGTTTCTCATTGTTGTTGTCCGCTGTGGTTTGAATCTGGTCGCGAGAGTGCCCGATCGCCACCGCGCTGACCAGATCGGGCGCGGCCGGTTGGTCCTGCGCCGGGAGGCGTGCGCGAGATCGCTCTCGAAGGCGTTCAGCAACAAAAAAAGCCCCGGACGATGCCGGGGCTTTTGGTCTGCCTTGTCAGCAGAGATCAGTACTTCGCAACAACCGGACCGGTCCAGTTGAAACGGTAGACCAGCGAGGTGCTGATGGTCTGAACGAACGGCTTGAAGGTGATGTCTCGGCCGTTCGAGATGTTGGTGACGTCGGCGAGTTCCGAGATGTTCTTCTTGTCGTAGTAAGCGGCACGATACTCGGTCTTCATGAACCAGCCCGGCGCGGTGATGCCGAAGATGTTCAGGTTGTTCTCGACGCCGCCGCCGACGAACCAGCCGCTGCGGTCGAAGCCGTTGGTGTGCAGGCCCGACGGGAGAGCGCTCGCGGTGTTGAACAGCGTGGTGCCCTTCCAGTGCGAGCTGGAGTAGCCGGCATTGACGTAGGACAGAACGTTCGGAGCGATCAGATAACCGAGGCGCGCACCGGCGGCCCAGCTGTAGTCGTTCTTGATGTTGCCCGCGACGAACGGACCCTGATCCTGGATGGTGCCCTTCAGGCTGCCGAACTGACCGTCGGCGAACACGCCGATGACCCAGCTGTTGGCGGTCTGCCAGTCGTAACCGGCACCGACGGTGCCGAACCAGCCGTCGCCGCCCTGGCGCTGGTTGAAGCCGAGGATCGGCGCGCCCGTGACGGTCGACTGGACGCCGGTGTCAGCGTCCCAGAGGCCACCGCCGCCGCCGCCGAAGATGTAGAAGCCGGTCCAGCTCGGCGCCACCGCGATCGGGGCCGGAGCCTTGGTGTAGGGGCGGGCGGCCAGATCGGCAGCCGACGCGGAACCCGTCATCGCAGCAACCGCGGTCAGAGCGAGCAAAATCTTCTTCATGTCCAAATCCTCGACTAGCGTTCGATCGGGTCGCTGACCGGGGTGCGCTGGCACCGATTCCCGAAACTCATGCTTGGACTATACGTGCTTCCGCCGGAAAAGCTGTTGCGGGTGAGACACAACCGCTCGAAAACGAAGCCGCTGGCAGCCTTCGACAGGGCTCAATGAAGAACGGCCGCCCCGTTCTGGAGGCGGCCGTAAAATCGTTTGAAATCAGCCGGTTGGGCCTAAACGTCGAGCAAATCGTCGCTGGCGAATTCGGCCTTGTCGGAGATGAAGGCAAAGCGCGCTTCCGCCTTGGTTCCCATCAGCCGCTCGACCGAGTCGGCGGTGCCCTCGCGATCGTCGGCGAGCAGCACCACGCGCAGCAGCGTGCGCTTGGCCGGATCCATCGTGGTTTCCTTGAGCTGCGCCGGCATCATTTCGCCGAGGCCTTTGAAGCGATTCACCTCGACCTTGGCGTTGGCGTTGAACTCGTTCTTCAGCAACTCTTCCTTGTGCGCGTCGTCGCGCGCGTAGACCGACTTGGTGCCGTGCTTGAGTTTGTAGAGCGGCGGCACCGCCAGATAGAGATGGCCCTCGTCGATCAGCCGCGGCATCTGCCGGTAGAAGAAGGTGATAAGGAGCGATGCGATGTGCGCGCCGTCGACGTCGGCGTCGGTCATGATGATGATGCGCTGATAGCGCAGGTCCTCTTCACGGTAGTGCGCGAGCGTGCCGCAGCCGATCGCCTGCACGAGATCGGAGAGCTGCGCGTTGGCGGTCAGCTTGTCCTTGCCGGCGGAGGCGACGTTGAGAATCTTGCCGCGCAGCGGCAGCACGGCCTGGGTCTTGCGGTCGCGCGCCTGCTTGGCGCTGCCGCCGGCCGAGTCGCCTTCCACGATGAACAGTTCGGAGCCCTCGGTGCCGGCGTCGGAGCAATCGGCGAGCTTGCCGGGCAGACGCAGCTTCTTGCCGGCGGTCTTGCGCGCGGTTTCCTTTTCCTGGCGGCGGCGCAGCCGCTCCTCGGCGCGGTCGATCACGAAATCGAGCAGCCGGTTGGCCTGGTTCGGATTGCCCGACAGCCAGTGATCGAACGGATCCTTCATCGCCTGTTCGACGATGCGCTGCGCTTCGGCGGTGGCGAGGCGGTCTTTCGTCTGGCCCTGGAATTCAGGTTCGCGCACGAACACCGAGAGCATGACGGCTGCGCCCACCATCACGTCTTCCGAGGTGATGGAGGCTGCGCGCTTGCCTTGGCCGGCGCGCTCGGCGTGATCCTTCAGGCCGCGCAGCAGCGCGCTGCGCAGGCCGGATTCATGCGTGCCGCCGTCGGGTGTCGGCACGGTGTTGGTGTAGGACGACAGGAACCCGTCGGCATCGGCGGTCCAGGCGACCGCCCATTCGCAGGCGCCATGCGCGCCGCTGCGGCCGGATTTGCCGGAGAAGATGTCCTGATGCACCAGCGTGTCGGCGTGGATCGCCGCGGCGAGGTAATCCTTCAGGCCGCCGGGGAAGTGGAATTTGGCTTCGGCCGGGACGTCTTCGACGCCCTTCAGGAGTTCCTGATCGCAGTGCCAGCGAATCTCGACGCCGCCGAACAGATACGCCTTCGAGCGCGTCATCTTGAACAGGCGCTGCGGCTTGAAGGCGGCCTTGGCGCCGAAGATTTCGGTGTCAGGCTTGAAGCGGACCCGGGTGCCGCGGCGATTGCTGACCTTGCCGAGGTCCTCGAGCTTGCCCTTGGGATGGCCGCGCTCGAAGGTCATGCGATGCAACTGTCCGCTGCGCGCGACTTCGACCTCGAGCCGGGAGGAGAGGGCGTTGACCACGGAGACGCCGACGCCGTGCAGGCCGCCCGAGGTCTCGTAGACATCGGAATTGAATTTGCCGCCCGAGTGCAGCGTGCACATGATGACTTCGAGCGCCGACTTCTTCGGGAATTTCGGATGCGGGTCGATCGGAATGCCGCGGCCGTTGTCGTTCACCGACAGGAAGCCGTCGGCCGTCAGTTCGACCTCGATGAAGGTGGCGTGGCCCGCCAGGGCCTCGTCCATGGCGTTGTCGATCACCTCGGCGAACAGGTGATGGAGCGCCTTCTCGTCGGTGCCGCCGATATACATGCCGGGGCGCTTGCGCACCGGTTCCAGGCCCTCCAGGACCTCGATGCTCGCCGCCGTATAGCCGGCTTCGGCGTCCTTCACGGGCTTGGCTGCAGCCTTCGCGACGGCGCGGCCCTTCGGTTCCGGGGCTCCGAACAGGTCGTCAGCAGATTTGCTTTTGGCGTTCGACTTCAATGATTTGGCCATGTTTCTTCAAGTGGCGCGCCAATCATGGCGCGGCGAATCGGTTGCTCTGACTATGCCACGGATGGGCTGCCAATGGGGACGACCGCACCTCGGGCCCGGCCGTCCCTCTAGATAGGAGCCTGCGATTACGCCCGCGAGGTACGGAATACAATGACCGTGAACAGGGCCATGGCGACTGCCACCATCAGCGGTCCGACGATCGGGGCGGCCACGAACGAGGGTCCCTTCAGCAGCACGGCGGCCACGCCAGCCGGAAACAGGATGCCGCCGATGATATGCAGCCAGCCCTGGATCCTGGCGAGCAGCATCCTGCCCGCGGCCGTCATCAGCCGGTAGTAGAGCCCGAACAGGAACAGCAACACACCGCCGACGAGATTGAGATGCGCGTGCGCCGGCCCCAACGTGAAGCCGTGCTGGATGCCCATGGCGATGCCCGCGAGCATTCCGAACAGCAGGGCGAGAACGCTTACGCACATCACCAGTGGCCCGATCATCCAGTGATTCGTTTTTGCGAGGGAGGTGCCAGCCAGCCCGGACCGCGGGGGCTGATGGGAAATCACGTTTGATCCCCGCCTTTGTGACTTGATGTCACGCAATGGGCTGGCTTACCTGTTCTTAGGCTGCGTGCCGCTAGAAAGGTTCATTCGAGGTTCAACGGAGCGGAAGGCACACGACGAGATGGAAGACCTTACGCGGGCCCTGGCCGAATTCGTTCGCCATCACCAGGTCTGGGCCGCTCCGATCGTCATGTTGCTGGCGTTCGCTGAATCGCTCGCCTTCATCTCGTTGCTGGTGCCCGCCTGGGGTGCGCTGGTTGCGATCGGCGCCCTGATCGGCGTCAGCGGGATCAATTTCTGGCCGATCTGGATCGCGGGCGGCATCGGCGCCGCACTCGGCGACTGGGTCTCCTACTGGTTCGGCTACCGCTACAAGGAGCAGGTCGCGCAGATGTGGCCGCTGTCGCGCTATCCGGAGATCCTGCCGCGCGGCGAAGCCTTCGTTAAGAAATGGGGCGTGCCCAGCATTTTCATCGGCCGCTTCTTCGGCCCGCTGCGCGCCTCGGTGCCGCTTGCGGCCGGCATTTTCGAGATGTCGTACTGGCAATTTCAGATCGCCAATTTCGTCTCCGCGCTGGTCTGGTCCGCGGCGCTGCTATTGTTCGGCGACGTCATTGCCCAGGCCCTCGAATGGATATGGCGGGTGGTGTAGCGAGTTTCGGAATAAGGCCGCAGTTCAGGGGGTAGGCGGGAGAAGCAGGACCGCGCGCAGCCGTCATCGCGCGGGCATCGAAACGCTGATACAACCTCGCTCACCAAGCACGGACTATCGGGCGCCGTCTCACTGGAAGGACAACACATGGAATTGACACGACGTCACGCTCTTGCCGGTGCTGCCGGCATTGCCGCCGCGCCGCTGCTGCCGGCAGTCCCGGCCGGCGCCGCAGCGCCCGCGGCCGACAGGCAGGCGCCGAGCTTCTATCGCTACAAGGTCGGCGACATCATGGTCAGCGTGGTGTCCGACGGCAAGAACGTGTTCAAGCTGGAGGACGCCTTCATCCCCAATGCGAAGCGGGACGATGTCAACGCGGCGCTGGACAAGGCGTTCATGCCGCGCGACATGGTGACGATCTGGTTCGCGCCGCTGGTGCTCAACACCGGCGGCAAGCTGGTCGTGATCGACACCGGCAACGGCGCATTGGCCAAGGCCAGCTCCAAGGGCGCCAACGGCCTGTTCGCCGACAATTTCGTCGCCGCCGGCTTCGATCCCAAGAACGTCGACATGGTCGTGATCTCGCATTTCCATGGCGATCACGTGAACGGCCTGCTCACTGCCGAGGGCACGCCGGCATTCCCGAATGCCGAGGTGCTGGTGCCGGCGACCGAATGGAAGTTCTGGATGGACGATGGCGAGATGAGCCGGGCGCCGGCTGGCCGCATGCAGGGCCTGTTCAAGAACAACCGCAACATCTTCGAGGCTGCGCTGAAGAAGAAGGTCACGCCCTACGAATGGGGCAAGGAGATCGCGCCGGGCCTGACCTCGGTCGAGACCGTCGGCCATACGCCGGGCCACACCTCCTACGTGTTGGCCTCGGGATCGGAGAAGGTGTTCATCCAGTCCGACGTCACCAACAACCCGGATCTGTTCGCGACCAATCCCGGCTGGCACGCGTTCTTCGACCAGGACGCCGACGTCGCCGAGCAGACCCGCCGCCGCGTCTACGACATGATCGTCGCGGAGCGGCTGCAGGTGCAGGGCTTCCACTATCCGTTCCCCGGCCTCGGCAATGTGGTGAAGGACGGCAGCGGCTACCGTGTCGTGCCGGCGCCGTGGAATCCGGTGATCTGACGGTTTTCCTTGACGCAAAGGGGGCGCGGCCTTATAGCCGCGCCCATGATCAACGCCGCGACCATCATCATCGCCCGCCGCCGCCGCATTCTCGCGGTATGGGCGGTCGCTCGCGTTTAAGACCATCGCCTCTGCCGCCGGATCTGATCCCGCGGCGCTCTCCTCAAAAAGACACGCGGTTCGATCTGGCGGCTCCTTCGTCAAGCAGGAGTATTCGACCATGTATACGCCGCAACCATTCAAGCCCGACCGCGCCGCAAGCCTTGCCTTCGCCGAGGCGCGCGGCTTCGGCCTTGCCTGCGCGTGGGACGGCGGCAAGCCGGTCGCTTCCGCGCTGCCGTTCTATCTGTCGTACGCCGCCGACGGCACGCCGCGGGCGCTGTTTCATGTTGCTCGTCACAATCCGCTGGTAAAGCTTTTGGGTGGAGCGCCCTGGCTGCTGGCCGTCACCGGCGCCGATGCCTATGTGTCGGCCGACTGGTATGTGTCGCCCGACCAGGTGCCGACCTGGCTCTATCAGGCCGTGCATCTGACCGGGCCGGTCCGGCCCCTGTCGGGTGAGGAACTCGCGGTTCAGATCGACGCACTGACGGCCAAGTTCGAGGATCGGCTGTTGCCGAAAAAGCCGTGGGTGTCGGGCAAGATGACAGCGGCGCGGCTCGATGCCATGAAGAAGGCGATCGTGGGCCTTGAGATGACGGTGGAAGAGGTGGAGGGCAGCTTCAAGCTGAACCAGCACAAATCCGAGACCGACTTTGCGGCGGTCGCGGGTCACCTTGCCGCGCGAGCCGACGCCGGCGCGCAACAGATCGCGCAATTGATGCGGCAGGCGCGGCCGGAAGTCTTTGCTATCAAAACCAATGAGCTCGAAAGGACCGTGCCATGACCTTGACTGACACCAACCAGCCGAAAACCAAGAGCGGTGCGACCAAGGCCGTGTTCGTCGATGGGGCGTCGGGCACCACCGGCCTCGGCATCCAGGAGCGGCTGCATTCGATCGGCGACGTCACCGTGAAGCACATCGCCGAGGACAAGCGGAAGGATGCCGGCGCCAAGCGTGCGCTGATGGAGGAGGTCGATCTCGTGATCCTCTGCCTGCCTGACGACGCGGCCAAGGAGACCGTCGCGCTGATCGACACCATGGGCAATGCTGCGCCAAAAGTGCTCGACGCCTCGACCGCCTATCGGGTCGCGCCGGACTGGGCCTATGGCTTTGCCGAGCTCGCGTCCGGCCAGGCCGACAAGATCCGCAACGCGCCGAAGGTCTCCAATCCCGGCTGCTATCCGACCGGTGCGATCGCGTTGCTGCGCCCGCTGGTCGATGGAGGGCTGCTGCCTGCCGATTATCCCGTCACCATCAATGCGGTGAGCGGATATTCGGGCGGCGGCAAGTCGATGATCGCGAGCTTCGAGGACGGCTCGGCACCGGCCTTCCACCTCTACGGCCTCGGCTTCGAGCACAAGCACGTACCGGAGATGCAGCTGTATTCGCATCTGACGCGGCGGCCGCTGTTCATCCCGTCGGTCGGCAACTACCGGCAGGGCATGCTGGTGTCGGTGCCCCTGCAGCTCGACGCGCTGCCGGGCAAGCCCGATGGAGCCGACCTGCAGGCCGTTCTCGCGAAGTGGTATGCCGGCAGCAAATACGTCACCGCGATGCCGCTGCAGAACGAAGCCGCCAAGGGCGGCAAGATCGAGCCGGAAGCGCTCAACGAGACCAACCAGCTCGAGCTCTACGTGTTCGCCAGCGACAAATATCGCCAGGCGGTGCTGGTCGCCCGGCTCGATAATCTGGGCAAGGGCGCCTCGGGGGCCGCGGTTCAGAACATGCGGCTGATGCTCGGTCTGGCCGACAGCTGACGGCCAGGCGCACCGTGGACGACGCCACGCTGCAATTCTACCGGCGCAATGCCGAGGCCTATGCCGGGTGGGCGAAAGCACCGTCCACCCGGCTGATCGGCTTCCTCAAGCTGTTGCCGCCGGGCGGCGCGATCCTCGAACTCGGCTGCGGCGCCGGCAATCACGCTGCGGTCATGCTTGCCGAAGGCTTCGTGCTGCGCGCGACCGATGGCTCCCCGGAGATGGCCGAGGTAGCTTCGCGGCGCATCAATCATCCCGTCGAGCCGATGCTGTTCGACGAGCTAAGGGATCGCGAGGCCTATGACGGCGTCTGGGCCAGCGCCTGCCTGCTGCATGTGCCGCGCGACGAATTAGCCGGCATCATCGGCCGCATCCACCGGGCGCTGAAGCCCGCCGGCATCTTCTACGCGAGCTACAAGATCGGCCATGGCGATGGCCGCGACAGCATCGGCCGCTATTACAATTATCCGGAGGCCGATTGGCTGGCGGCGACCTACGCCGCCTCGGGGGCGTGGACGCAGGTCTCGTCCGACACCAGCGAGATCAAGAGTTTTGACGAGGCGCCCGCGACGATGCTGCATATCGTCGTGCGCAAGGGCGCGTAGTTGGCGGGCACCGGCGCTGACGCCGCAACCGGCGGCAAAATCTAAAGCGGGATGAGTTCTGGTTGAATCGGCTTGGCGCGGTCTCGGTTCACCTCTCCCCGCTGGGGAGAGGTCGGATTGCGAAGCGGGTGAGGGCTCTCGCTCTCTCGATAGACCGTAATCCCTCACCCGATATGCTGCGCAAATCGACCTCTCCCAAGGGAGAGGTGAACCGTCGACGCCGTTCCAGCTCAACGTAACTTCATCACGCTTTGGTTCAGAGCGCCTTGAAGACCGCGAGCGCCAGCACCGCCTGGGCGAGGAAGCCGACCGTGAAGGCCAGCGTGCGGAACACCGGCAGGCCGAGCGTGTAGACGATCAGATGGGCGACGCGGGCCCAGAAATAGACGGCGCAGGCGAGCACGGTCCATTTGGTGGAGTAGTCGGCTGCGTTGAGGATCAGGACCAGCGGCGCGAAGATCACGAGGTTCTCGACCGCGTTGTCATGCGCGAACATCAGCCGGTTGGCCCACTCGGCATGCGGCTTGTCGGTGCGCGAGGGGTTGGCCATAGCGCCCGAGAGGCCGCGCACCTGGCAGCGGTTGATGGTGTAGGGGATCCACAAGATGCCGGTCAGGATCACCGTCAGCGACAGCCAGAACAGTTCGCGCGTCATCGTCTCCCCCTCACGTCAATCCGATTCCCGACCGCCGGGATCGTCTGTTTATAGCTGAGCGGAACAGCTCGCGCTACGCGCGGACGCGGACATAGCTGCCCGGCGCGTCCTCGAGCACCGGCGTTCCGTTCGCGCCTACGATACGCGCCGGGACTGTTTCCGGATCGTGGCTCTCCAGCCAGGCGCGCCAGTCCGGCCACCACGAGCCCTTGTGCTCCTCGGCGCCCTTCAGCCAGTCGGCGAGCTTGATGTCCTTGATGTTGTCGTTGGTCCAATATTGATATTTCTTCGCCGCGGGCGGATTGACCACGCCGGCGATATGGCCGGAGCCCGACAGCACATACTTCACGGGGCCGCCGAAGAACTGCGACCCGTACAGCACCGATTCCGCCGGTGCGATGTGGTCCTCGCGTGCGGCGAGGTTGTAGATCGGAACTTTCACCTTCGACAGATCGAGCAGCGTGTTGTCGAGCACCATGGTGCCGGTCGACAGCCGGTTCTCCAGATAGCAGTTGCGCAGGTAGTAGGAGTGGTTCGACGACGGCATCCGCGTCGCATCCGAATTCCAGTGCAGCAGGTCGAACGAGGAGGGCGGCCGGCCCTTCAGGTAATTGTTGACGACATACGACCAGATCAGGTCGTTGGAGCGCAGCATGTTGAAGGCCATCGCCATCTTGCTGCCTTCGAGCACACCGGATTCCTGCATGTCGCGCTCGAGCGCCGAGATCTGGTCCTCGTCGACGAACACCAGGAGGTCACCCGCCTGGGTGAAATCGACCTGCGCGGCAAAGAACGTCGCCGACGTCACGCGCTGGCGGCGCTTCTCGGCGAGATAGGCAAGCGTCGAGGCGAGCATGGTGCCGCCGACGCAATAGCCGGCGGTGTGCACCTTCATCTCGCCGGTGACCTTCTCGATCACGTCCATCGCCGTGAGCGGGCCCTCGGTCATGTAGTCGGCCCAGGTCTTCTTGCCGAGCTCCTTGTCCGGATTGACCCAGGAGATCACGAACACCGTGATGCCCTGGTCGACGCACCATTTGATGTAGGATTTCTCAGGGCGCAGATCGAGGATGTAGAATTTGTTGATCCAGGGCGGCACGATCAGGAGCGGCGTGCGCAGCACGTTCTCCGTCGACGGCGAATACTGGATCAGCTGCATCAGCTCGTTCTGGTAGATCACCTTGCCCGGCGTCGTCGCCATGTTGACGCCGACCTCGAGATTGCTCGAATCGGACTGGCGGATCTTCAGCGTGCCGTGGCCGGCCTCGATATCCTCGGCCAGCATCTTCATGCCGCGGACCAGATTGTCGCCGTTGGTCTCGACGGTGGCGCGCAGCACTTCCGGATTGGTCAGGACGAAATTCGACGGCGCCAGCGCGTTGGTGATCTGCTGGACGTAGAATTCAGCCTTCTTGCGCGTGTGCGGGTCGATGCCGTCGGCGTCGTTGACCAGCTGCTGCGCCCATTTCGAGGTCAAGAGGTAAAGCTGCAGGATGAAGTCGAAGAACTGATTCGACTTCCACTCCGGATCCTGGAAGCGCTTGTCGCGCGGCGCCGGCGCGATCGCGGGCTTGGCATCGGCTTCGCCGGCCATGCGGCGCACGGCCGAGCCCCACAGATCGAGGTAGTCCTTGCCGAGCTGCATCTGCAGCGAGGAGGCGCGCTCCTTGTCGGACAGCCAGTATTCGGCGATCACGCTGAAGGTCTTGATCACCTCGCCGAGCTCGTTCGGCGGCTTGTCGCGGACCTCTCCGGTCTGGCGCGGCTTGAGATAGGCTGCCAGCGCCTGGCCGCTGCTCTCCATCGCCCGCGCGATGTTCATGGCAAAGGCTTCGCTGTTGAATTTCGGGGCGGCTTGGGTGTCGGTGCTGACGTTGCTCATCTGAGGGACAATATCGAGTCGTTTGGGGGGCGTCATCGCGCGGTGCGGCAACGAAAATCAGTGAAAATCAGATGTTTCGTTCTGTTGCGGTGCGACAAAAGATCTTTGTTCCGTCATATTGAAGCCTCAGGGGTCGCTATTGTTCTTCACGCTTTAAGCGTTTCGGGCGACAATGGTTTGAAACGACTGAAGCCAGGATTAACGCAGCGGGGACGCTGCAAGGCTCGTACCAGTGCGACCCGTGTCGGCAACCGTGCCACGTGCGCGCTAGCTTGTTGGGGACAATTCGGCGCATGCCGATCGATCGAATGAACAGGGGGCTCGCGGCCGCAGTGCTGCTCGCGTCGTTGCTGGCGCTGGGCGGCTGCTCGAGCACGATCGCCGATATGGCGATGCCCGCCGACGCGCCGGCGCGGCAAAAGGATGCCAACGGTTACCTCCCGGTCCATGACCTTCCGCCCGACCGCGCCGATCCGACGATCAAGCCGGCGGATCAGGCCAAGATCGAGCAGGAGCTGATCGCGGCGCGCGCGCGCCAGGCCTCGACGGCGGCCCAGGCCGGCAAGTAAGGCCGCAACCTGGCGGCCGATCAGCGCTGGCGCCGCCCGGCGTCCGTGCTAAAAGAAATCCAGTTCAACCGCAGATCCGGCCACAGCCCCCAGATCGTGTCCCTGAATTCGCTCTAAGTCATTGATTTGGTGTGATTTCTGGAAGAGGCCGTTGAGGCTTCCGTAAAGCCAATAAAGGGGGCGATTCTGGCATTGCGGTTGTCGGAGCAAGGGTCCCATGGAAGATTTTTACCGCATTCGCCGTCTGCCGCCTTACGTCTTTGAAAAGGTAAACCAGGCCAAGGCGGCCGCGCGCAACGCCGGGGCCGATATCATCGATATGGGCATGGGCAATCCGGACCTGCCGACCCCGGCGCATGTCATCGAAAAGCTCAAGGAGACGCTGGGCAAGCCGCGCACCGATCGCTATTCGGCCTCGCGCGGCATCAACGGCCTGCGCAAGGCCCAGGCCGCCTATTACGCCCGCCGCTTCGGCGTCAAGCTCAACCCCGACACCCAGGTCGTGGCCACCCTCGGCTCCAAGGAAGGGTTTGCCAACGTCGCGCAGGCGATCACCGCACCCGGTGATGTCGTGCTGTGCCCGAATCCGAGCTATCCGATCCATGCGTTCGGCTTCCTGATGGCCGGCGGCATGATCCGCTCGGTGCCCTCGGAGCCGACGCCGCAATTCTTCGAGGCGGTCGAACGGGCCATCATCCACTCGATCCCGAAGCCGATCGCGCTGATCGTCTGCTATCCGTCGAACCCGACCGCCTATGTCGCCGATCTCGACTTCTACAAGGATCTGGTCGCCTTCGCGAAGAAGCACGACATCTTCATCCTGTCCGATCTCGCTTACGCCGAAGTCTATTTCGACGAGGATAAGCCGCCGCCGTCGGTGCTGCAGGTGCCCGGCGCGCTCGACGTCACCGTCGAATTCACCTCGATGTCGAAGACGTTCTCGATGGCCGGCTGGCGCATGGGCTTTGCGGTCGGCAATGAGCGCATCATCGCAGCGCTGGCACGGGTCAAATCCTACCTCGATTACGGCGCCTTCACGCCGGTGCAGGTGGCGGCGACCGCGGCGCTGAACGGTCCCGACGATTGCATCCGCGAGATGCGCGACACCTACCGCAAGCGGCGCGATGCGCTGGTTGAGTCATTTGGCCGCGCCGGCTGGGACATTCCGCCGCCGCAGGCCTCGATGTTCGCCTGGGCACCGCTGCCCAAGGCGTTCGAGGCGGTCGGCAGCATGCAGTTCGCAACCCTGATGGTGGAGAAATCCGGCGTCGTGGTGTCGCCAGGCGTCGCGTTCGGCGAGCACGGCGAGGGCTTTGTCCGCATCGCGATGGTGGAGAACGAGCAGCGCATCCGGCAGGCTGCGCGCGGCGTGCGCCGCTTCCTTGAAAGCGGCATCGAAACGTTGCACAACGTCGTTCCTCTCGCCAACCGACGCTGATCCTTCCAGGTTGCTTAATCTCATGATCGCACCCCTGAACGTGGGCATAGCGGGGCTCGGCACCGTCGGTGCCGATGTCGTCCGCCTCATCGAAACGCAAGGACGCGCGCTGGCCGAGCGCAGCGGCCGGCCCGTCCGTGTCGTCGCCGTCACGGCGCGCTCGAAAGCCAAGAAGCGCGGCCTCGATTTGCGCGGCATCGCCTGGGCGAAGAGCCCGCAGGCGCTGGCTGAGGATCCCAATATCGATTGCTTCGTCGAACTGATGGGCGGCGCCGGAGATCCCGCGCTGTCGGCGATCGAGACGGCGCTGAAGGCGGGCAAGTCGGTCGTGACGGCCAACAAGGCGCTGATCGCCAAGCATGGCCTGCGGCTTGCCGCGGCCGCCGAGAAGCATGGCGGCGCGCTGAACTTCGAGGCGGCGGTCGGTGCGGCGATCCCGGTGATCAAGACGCTGCGTGAGGGCTTGGCCGGCACCAGCGTCAACCGCGTCTACGGCATCCTCAACGGCACCTGCAATTACATCCTGACCCGGATGGAGCAGGAGGGCTTGTCGTTCGAGGAATGCCTGAAGGACGCCCAGCGCCTCGGCTATGCCGAAGCCAACCCGTCGTTCGACGTCGATGGTCACGACACCGCGCAGAAGCTCGCGATCCTGGCGAGCCTCGCCTTCGGAACCAAGGTCGCGGAAAGCGCCGTCTATGTCGAAGGCATCTCCTCGATCACGCCCGAAGACCTCAAGGCCGCCTCGGAACTCGGCTACCGCGTCAAGCTGCTCGGCGTTGCCGTCCGCACGGCGAAGGGCATCGAGCAGCGCGTGCACCCGACCATGGTGCCGAAATCATCCTCGATCGCCCAGGTGATGGGTGTGACCAACGCGGTCGCCATCGACGGCGAGGGCATTCCGCCGATCACGCTGGTGGGCCCCGGCGCCGGCGGCGATGCGACCGCCTCGGCCGTGGTCGCCGACATCGCCGACGTCGCCCGCGGCATCCGCGCCAAGCCGTTCGGGCGTCCGGTCGAGCGGTTGCGCGACACCACCAAGGCGCCGATGGAACGCCATGAGGGTGGCTACTATATCCGCCTGATGGCGCGCGATCTTGCAGGCACTGCCGCAACAATCGCCACCCGGCTCGCGGAACAGAAGATATCTCTGGAATCCATCGTGCAGCGGCATCCGGATGGCGTCGATGTTAACGGTGCGGCCAAAAAACCTTCACCGGTTCCGGTCATTCTGATTACCTATGCGACCAGCGAGGATGCCGTGCATCGGGCGTTGGCCGCAGTGCAGCGCGATAAGGTCATCAGCGGCAGGCCGCAGGTGATCCGGATCGAGAAAAACTAACGCATGGCCTGAACGGGTCGGGCGTGAGACGATTCATGCGGGCAGGCTGGCCTGTCCCCGAGGCTTAAGGAGTACGCCGATGTCGACCCATATTTCCGTGCCGCCGCAGATGCTGCTCGAGCGCATCCTGACGCTCGAAATCGTGCGCGTGACGGAGCGCGCGGCGGTGTCGGCCGCGCGGCTGCGCGGCCACGGCCAGGAGAAGGCCGCCGACAAGGCTGCGGTCGACGCAATGCGGCGCGAGCTCAACAAGCTGCCGATCGAGGGGACGGTCGTGATCGGCGAGGGCGAGCGCGACGAGGCGCCGATGCTGTTCATCGGCGAGAAGGTCGGCCTCAACGCCGGTCCCAAGGTCGACATCGCCGTCGACCCGCTCGAGGGCACCACGCTGTGCGCCAAGAACATGCCGGGCTCGATCGCCACCATGGCGATGGCCGACGGCGGCACGCTGCTGCACGCGCCCGACGTCTACATGCAGAAGATCGCGATCGGTCCTGGCTACGCTCGGAACGTGATCGAGCTCGATGCGCCGCCGGCCGACAACGTCCGCCGGCTCGCCAAGGCCAAGGGCGTCGACCCGACCGCCATCAACGTGCTGGTGCTCGACCGTCCGCGCCACGCCGACATCATCAACAGCGTGCGTTCGACCGGCGCTGCCGTGCAGCTGATCACCGACGGTGACGTCGCCGGCGTCATCCACTGTGCCAAGCCCGACGAGACCGGCGTCGACATGTATATCGGCACCGGCGGCGCGCCCGAGGGCGTGCTCGCGGCGGTCGCGCTGCGCTGCATCGGCGGCCAGATGCAGTGCCGCCTGATCCTCGACACCGAGGAAAAGCGCGAGCGCGCCCACAAGATGGGGGTCACCGATCCGAAGATGATCTACGGCATCGAGGACATGGCGAAGGGCGATTGCCTGTTCGCTGCCACCGGCGTCACCACCGGCTCGCTGCTGACCGGCGTCAAGTTCAAGAAGGACGTGATCGAGACCGAGACGGTCGTGATGCGATCGGTCACCGGCACCGTGCGCTACATCAAGGCCGAGCACCGCCAGCTCGAGAAGTTCCACCTGGATTGAGAACGGGCCCAGCAGTGGTTGTCATTCCGGGGCGCGCGAAGCGCGAGCCCGGAATCCATAACCACGACAATGAATATGGATTCCGGGCCTGCGCCAGGAGGCGCATCCCGGAATGACGAAGAGAGAGTGTGACGCAAGCAAGAATAACAAAGCGGGAGGCAACCCATGTCCGATCTGTCCGGTGTCAAGGCCCTGATCTTCGACGTGTTCGGCACGGTGGTCGATTGGCGCACCAGCCTGATCAACGACTTCACCAAGTGGGGCGAGACGCGGGGCATCAAGGCCGACTGGACCGCGTTGGTCGACGGCTGGCGTGCGGTCTATACGGCCTCGATGGATGAGGTGCGCAAGAACCCGCAGAACGGCTACGTCATCCTCGACGTCCTGCACCGCCGCTCGCTGGAGAAGCTGGTCGCGCAGCTCGGCATCAACGGGCTGACCGAAGCCGACCTGAATCATCTGACGCTGGGCTGGCATCGCCTGCACGGGTGGCCGGACAGCGTCGCCGGCCTGACCCGGCTGAAGACCAAGTATATCATCTCGCCGCTCTCCAACGGCAATGTCGCGCTGCTGACCAACATGGCGAAGTTCGCAGGCCTTCCCTGGGACCTCGTGATGTCGGCCGAGCTGTTCGAGCATTACAAGCCCGATCCGGAAACCTATCTCGGCGCCGCGAAGCTGCTGTGCCTGCCGCCGGAGCAGGTGATGATGGTTGCCGCCCACAATTACGACCTCAAGCACGCGCAGAAGCATGGCCTGAAGACCGCCTTCGTGGCGCGGCCGACCGAATACGGTCCGTTGCAGAAGGTCGATTTCGAGGCCACCGGCAGCTGGGACATCGTGGCCAAGGATTTCGGGGAAATCGCCGGCCGGATGGGCTGCTAGAACTGGCCTGGGATTCACTGAAGCGCTACGATTCCTGGTGATTGGATAGGGAATCATGACGCTCCACGCATCCGCACTGCCGATCGAGGCGCCGCAGGCGTTCCTTGGCGTGACGCGGTCGTTGACCGGAAAGCTCTGGCGCGACCGGCTCGATGCACGCGGGGCGGCGCGGGCGCTCGCGATCGTGCAGCGACACAATTTGCCGGAAATGCTGGCGCGCGTGCTGGCGGGGCGCGATGTCGCGATCGACGAGGTCACGGACTTCCTCGACCCGACCATCCGCAAGCTGATGCCGGATCCGCACACGATCACCGAGATGGAGCAGGCCGCCAGGCGCATCGCGGATGCCGCTGTTCGTGGCGAGAAGGTCGCGATCTTCGGCGACTATGACGTCGACGGCGCGACCTCGGCGGCACTGCTGACCTGGCATCTGCGCCATTGCGGGCTCGACCCGCTGATCCACATTCCGGACCGCATTTTCGAGGGTTACGGGCCGAACGTCGACGCCGTCCGCGCGCTGGCGACCAAGGGCGCGACGCTGCTCGTGACGGTCGATTGCGGCACCACCAGCATCGAGCCGCTGGCGGAGGCGAAGAAGCTCGGCATGTCGGTCGTCGTGATCGATCACCACCAGACCGGCGATGAACTGCCCGAGGTCGATGCGCTGGTGAATCCGAACCGGCCCGACGATCTCTCCGGGCTTGGCCATCTCGCCGCCGTCGGCCTGGTGTTCGTCACCCTGGTCGCCGTCAATCGCGAGCTGCGCCAGCGCGGCTTCTGGAGCCGCGAGATGCCGGAGCCGGACCTGCTCAGCGTGCTGCATCACGTCGCGCTCGGCACCGTCGCCGACGTCGCGCCGCTGATCGGGCTCAACCGCGCCTTCGTCGCAAAAGGCCTGATCGCGATGCGCCGCCGCGATCATGTCGGCCACACCGCGCTGATGGACGTGGCGCGGCTCAACGGCCCGCCGGAGGCCTGGCATCTCGGCTTCATGCTGGGGCCGCGCATCAATGCCGGCGGGCGGATCGGGCGCGCCGATCTCGGCGTGCGGCTGTTGCTCGAAGGCGATGTCTCGGAGGCGGCGCGGATCGCGGCCGAGCTCGACCGCCTCAACACCGAACGGCGCGTGATCGAGCAGGCGGCTGAAGCCCAGGCCGAAGCGGAGGCATTGGCTTCGCTCGGGCTCGAGGACAAGGGCGCTGTCATCGTCACTGCGGCGGAAGGCTGGCATCCCGGCGTGGTCGGGCTGGTCGCGGCGCGTCTGAAGGAGAAGTTCGCGCGGCCGGCGTTTGCGATCGCGCTCGAGCCGGGCGGCATCGGCACCGGATCGGGCCGCTCGATCGGCGGCGTCGACCTCGGCAAGGCGGTGCGCCAGGCGGTGCACGATGGCTTGTTGATGAAGGGCGGCGGGCACGCGATGGCGGCCGGCGTGACGCTGCGCAAGGAGAAGCTTGCCGAATTCCGCGCCTACATGGAAAGCGCGCTGGCGGCCGACGTCGCCAACTCGCGCCACGAGAACGAGCTGTTCATCGATGGTGCCGTGACCGCGCGCGCGGTGACGCCGGAATTCGCCGCGACGCTCAACCGCGCAGGGCCGTTCGGCAGCGCCAATCCGGAGCCGGTGATCGCGCTGCCGTCGCACCAGCTGGTCTATGCCGACGAGGTCGGGCAGGCGCATTTGCGGCTGCGCTTCAAGTCCGGCGACGGCTCCATCGTCAACGGTATCGCATTCCGCTCGGTCGGACAGAAGCTCGGCAGCGCCTTGACGCAAAATCGCGGTCAGCAATTGCACGTGGCGGGCTCTCTTGCAGTCGACCGTTGGCAAGGCAACGAACGTGTGCAATTCCGTGTCCTGGACGTCGCGGCACCGGATCAGGGCCCGACGGTGATCCGATAAGAAACGTTTGGAGAGGACATGGCAGGACAGGTTGAAGGCAAGGTCGCGCTGGTGACCGGCGGCGCATCGGGGATCGGCGAGGCGATCGTCGAATTGCTGGCGCAGGAAGGCGCGACGGTGGTTGCGACCGATATCGACGAATTGAGGGGACCCGAACTCGCAGCGCGGCTGAGCAAGGCCGGGCGCAAGGTGAGCTTCCTGCCGCAGGACGTCACCAGCGAGGAGCGCTGGATCGAGGTCGTCGCCGAGATCGGCAAGCGCCATGGCCGCCTGGATATCATGGTCTCCAACGCCGGCATCGGCATCGGGGCGCCTTCGATCGTCGAGATGTCGCTGGCGGATTGGCGCCGGCAGACGGCCATCAACATCGATGGCGTGTTCCTGTCGGTGAAGCATTCGCTGCCGCTGATGCGCAAGCATGGCGGCGGTTCGATCATCATGATGTCGTCGCTGGCCGGCCTGCGCGGCGCGGCGACGCTCTCCGGCTATAGCGCGACCAAGGGCGCGGTCCGGCTGTTCGCCAAGTCGATCGCGATGGAATGCGCGCAGGTCGGCGACGGCATCCGCGTCAACTCCGTGCATCCCGGCATCATCGACACGCCGATCTGGGGCAAGATTCCGACCGGCCCGTCCGGCGCCGGCCAGAACGCGCCGATCGATCCGGAGGAGCGGGCTAGGTTCGCGACGCCGCTCGGCCGCGCCGGCCAGGCGATCGAGATCGCCCAGGGCGTGCTCTATCTCGCCTCGGATGCCTCGCGCTACGTCACCGGCAGCGAGCTCGTGATCGACGGCGGCATGAACGCCGGCGGCGTGGTGCGGCAGCCGAGCTGATTTCCGTTATTGCGAGGAGATGAGCGGCGCATTTGCATCCCAACCGCGGTCGTCTCTGCGAGCTACCCGCCTTGCCGCAATCGCGCCAGCACCTTGAGCCCGCCGTAACCATCGGCGGGCAGCAGGCCGGCCTTGATCTGAAAATCCTTGATCGCCTTCATGGTGTCGTTGCCGACGCGGCCGTCGGTGCCGCCGGTGTCGAAGCCGGCCTTGGTCAGCCGCGTCTGCATCTCCTGCACCTCGGCGAGCGTCAGCGCGCGCTCCGAGCCCGGGAAGGGCTGGATGAAGGGCGGTCCGCCGAGACAGCGGTCGCCGAGATGGCAGATCGCCAGCGCGTAATTCATCGAGGGATTGTAGCTCTTCACCGAGTTGAAGTTCGGGCCGAGCAGGAAAGCCGGGCCGCCGGCGACCGGGATCCAGAGCTGCGCCGACGCGTTCGGCTGCGAGAACGGCTGGCCATCGGCTCTGACGACGCCGGCGCTGGCCCAGGCCGCATAGGTGCGGCTGCCGCTGGCGCTGCCGCCGGGCGCGCGGACCTCGTAGCCCCAATGCTCGCCACGGTGCCACTTGCCGCGATTGACGAGATACTTCGCCGTCGAGCCGAGCGCATCGTCGGGCCGGCCGAACGGCGAGACCTTGCCGTCGCCGTCATAGTCGAAGCCGACATTGAGCCAGACTTCCGGCATCCACTGCGAATGGCCCATCGCGCCGGCCCAGGAGCCGTTCATCTCCTCGGGCGTGCTCCAGCCGCGCTGCACGATCTTCATCGCGTTGATCAGCTCGGTCTCCCAATAGGCCTTGCGGCGCGGCTCGTTCCAGGCGAGCGCTGCGAGCGAAGGAAACACCGGCGTCATGTGGTTCTGCTGCACCAGCGGATCGCCATAGGCTGATTCAACGCCCCACAGCGCGAGCAGCGTGCCGCGCTCGACGCCGAAGTCGCGCTCGATCCTGGCGAACAGCGCCTGATTGTTCTTCAGCGCTTCCTTGCCATGAATGATGCGCCAGTCGGAGACGCGGCGGTTGATGTACTGCCAGATCTGCTCGTGGAATTCCGGCTGGTTGCGCATCTGCTTGAACACGCTCATGTCGGGCTCGATCCGCCCCATGCAGCGATTCCAGGTCGCCTCCGATATGCCTTTCGCCAGCGCGCGGGCGCGAAAATTGTCGCGCCATTGATCGAAGCCCGGAGGCGCCGCCGCCAGCACGCCGAGCGGGTTGGTCAGTGTCACGCCTGCGGCGAGCGCTGCCTTCAGGACAGCGCGGCGCGCGGGGGAATTCGGAGAATCAGGCTGTTTCATACGTCCAGTCTAGCGGCGCCGATCGAGCGAGCCAAAAGCCACGCCGCCGCAGGATCATTGTTTGAGCATGCCCTTCTCGGAAAACCGGTTCCCACTTTTCCGGGGCATGCTCTAGCTATCCTGCAAATCTGTGGCGATTTTTGACAGCCATTGCCGGACCACCTGTTCCGATCTGGCATCGAGGCCGGCCGCGAGCCGGCGCTCCTGGGCCTGGGCGATATGCCGGCATTTCTCCAGCAGCGTGGTTCCATGGCTGGTCAGGGTCCATTGCAGCACCCGACCATGGACCGGATGCGGCGACTTGCGGATCGCGCCGTCGCGCTCAAGGTTGCGGATGATCACGCTGACGGTCTGCGGCGTCAGCAGCGCCACCCGGGCCAGATCGGCCCCTGAGAGCCCCGGATAGGCCTTCAGCATCGTGAGCACGACGAATTGCGGCGAGGTGACGCCGAGCTGCGCCAGCGCACGCTCCATCGACAGGCGTGAAGCGGCATGTGCCTGGCGCAACAGATACGCGAGATAACCCTGTTCGCCGCGCTTGCCTTTGCCGGGCGGCGGGACGGCGGAGGCGGGCAGGGCGTCTGCGGCCGGTCCTGCCCCGATCGCCGCCTTGCGCGCCACCGCGTTCCCCGCCGGGCGCCGCTCGGCGCTGCCCGATTTCCCTCGTTTCTGCATCCCCGCCATGTTGCCTTCGCGAATGTCTGCGTCTTGCTCAATATCAGAGCTCTGATAATATGTCAGTACACTGATAACATGAGGCCAAGCCGATGTCACATGCCCGCAAGGAATACACCGACTTCGAGAAGCTCGCCCCCGATGTCTTCGCCGTCGTGCGTGACCTCGGCCAGTTCGCGGCGAAGGCCGGTCTCGACAAGCAGTTGCTGGAACTGGTCAAGCTGCGCGCCTCGCAGATCAATGGCTGCGCCTTCTGCGTGCAGTATCACATCCTGCAGGGCGAGAGCCTCGGCGTGCCCATCGACAAGCTCAATCTCGTCGTGGTGTGGCGCGAGGTGCCGCAGTTCTCGGCGCGCGAGCGCGCGGCGCTGGCCTGGACCGAGGCGCTGACGACCTTGCCGAACGGCGTCTGCGACGAGGTCTACGCCGAAGCCGCCGCCGAATTCTCCGAGAAGGAGCTGACCTACCTGACCTCGGCGATCGCTTCGATCAATGTCTGGAACCGGTTCGGCGCAGCCTATCGCTGGACGCCGCCACCGCGCCGGCAGCGGGTCGCAGCCGCGACATCGTGAGAAGAATTCAACAGCAATCGACAGGGGAGAACGACCGATGACCTCGATGGCGATGACAGAATCCTTTTCATTCGTGCGGCCGCCGCGGCCAGTCTTGCTTGCCGCGATCGCGGGATTGGCTTCGGCCTTCGTGATCGGCAAGGCGCTGCCGCCCCCGCTCGACGCGATTTCCTCGATGATCGCGCCGCTATGCGCCAGCGCGAATGCGGCGTCGCCGCTCGACAAGGTCGAGGTCATCACCTCGCATGCGTTGCCGAACGTACAGGGCAAGCGCGTCACCGTGGTGCGCGTGTTCTACGGTCCCGGCGGCTTCACGCCGCCGCATCGTCACTCCGGTTCGGTGACGGCCTACATCACCAAGGGCGAAATCCGCTCCCAGCTCGGCGGTGGGCCGGTCGAAACCTTCCATGTCGGCCAGTCCTTCTTCGAGCCGCCGGGCTCGACCCACATGGTGTCGGCCAATGCGAGCACCACGGAGCCAGCGGAGTTGATCGCGGTGTTCGTCGCGGACGAAGGCGCGCAGCTGACGACAATGCTCGAATAGTCGCACCCCACGCAATTTCCAGGGATCGCGAGATCTGTGGCGCGCTGGACCAGTTTGCTGTGAAGTCTGCAGCAAACTGGACCTTGCAACGGGTACTGCGCACGGCGATTGATGGCGTGGCGGCCACGGCCGGAATGCGATTTCGCCGTTCGCGCGGCGGCACCGAACAGGAGCAATCAATGGTCAATCTCAAGGGGCTTTCCGCGTTCCCGATCACGCCCTCGTCACGGGATGGGCAAGTCGATGCCGGCGCGCTTCGTGCCTTGCTGGAGCCCTTGCTCGCCGCGAAGGTGGATTCGATCGGGCTGCTCGGAAGCACCGGTTCATATCCGTATTTCAGCCGTGAAGAGCGGCGCCGCGCGATGCAGGCGGCTGCAGCGCTGGCGGATGGCAGAACGCCGATCCTGGTCGGCGTCGGCGCACTCCGCACCGACGATGCGGTGAAGCTGGCGCAAGATGCACGTGACGCCGGCGCTGCGGCCGGCCTGCTGGCGGCGGTTTCCTACACGCCCCTGACCGATGATGAAGTCTTCGAGCACTTTCAAACGGTGGCGCGTGAAAGCAGATTGCCGATCTGCATCTACGACAATCCGGGCACCACGCATTTTCGGTTTACGCCGGCCTTGATCGGCCGCTTGAGTCGAGTGGACGGGATTATTGCGGTGAAAAGTCCTGCGCTGGATGCGTCGACCTTGTCGGGCCATGTCGCGGAATTGCGGGCTGTCGTGCCGGGCGGTTTCTCGCTCGGTTACAGCGCCGACTGGAATTGCACCGAGGCGCTGCTGGCGGGCGGCGAGACCTGGTACAGCGTCCTCGCCGGAATCTTCCCCAAGGTCTGCCTCGACATCGTCCGCGCCGTGGCAAGTGGCGATGCCGCCAGGGCGCGGCAGCTCGATGCGCGGCTGCAACCGGTCTGGCAGTTGCTCAAGACATTCTCGAGCCTGCGCGTCGTCTACGCGATCGCCAATCTCAGGGGAATCTGCGCGGCCGAGCCGCCGCGTCCGATCCTGCCGTTGCCGCCGGACGCCCAGGCGAAGGTGGGCGAGGTGTTGGCCGCAATGGACATCGGTTGATCGCTCTGAGGTCGCCGAGCTTCCATCCGCGCATAAAATCGGCATAACAATCGCTGGGCGTGCGCGCTGACTGGGAGGCGTTCGATGCGATTGCCGGTGGCTCTATTGACGATTCTGATTCCCGCGGTGGCGTGGGCCGAGGAGCCTGCAACCGATGCGCCGGCACTGTGGGGCAATCCCACCGTCGACAACGGCGCCTGCTGCAGGACGCTTGGCGAGGTGCGCGGCAACATCGACCGGCTCGACCGCGAGATCGTGCGCCTGATGGCCGAGCGCGGCCGCTACGTCCATGAGGCCGCCCGCTTCAAGGCCAACCCCGCGCAGGTCGAGGCGCCCGAGCGCGCCGAGGCCGTCGTGAAGAAGGCGATGGCGCTCGCCGATGCAGACGGGCTGTCGCCCAAGGTTGCGGAAGCCGCTTACCGCGCCATGATACGCGCCTTCATCGATTACGAGCAGGGCGTCTTCGCGGACGCCGCGGCGCGGGGCGACGCGCCCTGGAAGAAGTAGTCGAATGCCGGTGGCGCCGCAGGCGCTAAAGCGGGATGAGTTTTGGTTGAATAGGCTTGGCGCGGTCTTGCTTCACCTCTCCCCGGCGGGGAGAGGTCGGATTGCGCAGCAATCCGGGTGAGGGCTCTTGCTCTCTCGGTAGACCGCAACCCCTCACCCGATTTGCTGCGCAAATCGACCTCTCCCAAGGGAGAGGTGAACTTTCGACGCCGTGCCAGCTCAACCTAATCTCATTATGCTTTAATTGCCGCCGCCTTCCTGGGTGTCGATGCGACGCACGACATCGTCGGACAATGCGTGCGCCACGGCCGCTGCGGGGCCGGGCTCCGGTCCGATCTCGCGGCCGCGGCCGTGGATCAGCCGCTCATAGGCCGACACCAGCGTGGTGTAGGGATTGACCCAGAGCCAGCCGTCGCGCGTGAACACCTGCACGTCGAAATGCAGGTGCCGTGACGTGCCGTTGGGATGGTCGAGATAGTTCGACACCACGCCGATCTTCTCGCCCTCGCTGAGGCGGCGTCCGTTGAGCAGGCCGTCGGCGTCCATCACGGACGGGTTCATGTGCATGTAGCGGAAGCGGACATGTTCGGTGCGGGTGTTGACCTGCAACGTCGCGGCCTGCTGCTGCGCCGAGCGGATCACGATGCTGTCGCGCACCGCGACCACCACCTGCTGCCTGGGGTCGCAACCGTCCTTGCCGTCGCCCGGACACGCGCCGGGCCTGATATCCTGGCCCTGATGGCCGAAGCCGCTGGCGCATTGGCCGACCTCGAAACTGCGCGCCTCGCAGAAATTGTCCTGCCAGGGATATTCGTCGACCCGCCCGCGCTTCGGAAACGACTGCGAATGGGCGAAGGCCGGCGCCTTCTCCAGCGGAAAGCGGATCTGCGAATAGACCGTGAAGTCCGGATGGCCGCCCTGCTGCCGGCGTCCGCCGCTGCCCGCGATGATGTCGCCGCTCGGGCGGTAGGTGAAGTCGGCCGATTGCACGATCGGCCGCTCGGCGGAGTCGGCAGCCGTATCGTTGCGCGGCCGCGACGGCTGCCCGCCGGCGATGCGCAACGCCTTCAAAAATCGTTCGGCCACCGGGTAGGTCTCGCGGCACGCCAGCCGCTTCGATCTCGGCGCGCTGTCGAGGCACTGGATCGAGACGACATAGGGGATCCCGAAACGCGTGAAGGCGTAGCGGACATAGCCTTCGCGGATGAAGCGGCGCAGGTCCGGAAACTGCGTGACCAGAGCCTTGACCGGTTCGCCCTTGCCGCCGAGCCGGTCGGCGAGGTCGTAGACCAGGATCGAGCCCGAGATCTGCACCTCGACCGGCTTAGCAAACGTCCGCAACGGCATGCCGTCGCCCGCGCCGGGATCGAGCGAGAACACGGCGTCATAGCCGGACGCGCCGGCATGGAAGACGTCGGCCGCGCGGAAATCGGCCTGGTAGCGCGCGACCGGCAGGCCGTCTGGCGCGCTGCCTTGCCGGGCTTCGAGATAGCTTGCGGGATCGAATGGCAGCAGCACCGGGATCGGGCTCTGCGCAATGCCGGGGAATAGCGGCGAGGTCAGAGCGTTCAGCTGCACCAGCGCGGGCATGGTGCGAGGATCGGAGGCCGGGACGCGGCGCTGTGCCGCGAAGCTGAAGCTGGAGACGATGGCCGGACGGGTGGCGATCTCCTGCCGGAGCTGATCCAGCACCGAGCGCCATTCGACCCGCATGGCCGAGATCGAAGGCGTCCGGAATTCGTCGGCATGAGCGCCGGGAGGAGGCGAGACCAGGGCTGCCAGCCAGCAAGTAATGAAGCTGACCACCTTCCTGTTCACTGCACCCCCCGGTTCGAGTCTCCAGAGAGACTAGCGCCTAATCCTTGCGCCTAATCCTTGGCGCGTTCAACGTAGGAACCGTCCTCGGTCATGACAACGATGCGGGTGCCGGTGGAAACATGCGGCGGCACGCCGGTGCGGATGCCGTTCGACAGCACGGCGGGCTTGTACGACGACGAGGCGGTCTGGCCCTTGGTCACGGGCTCGGTCTCCACCACTTCCAGCGTCACGCGCTGCGGCAGCTGGATCGCGACCGGATTGCCGTCGTGCATCGACAGCTTGACGGTCATGTTCTCCTGCAGATACGGCGCCGACGAGCCGACGATCTCCTTGGAGACCTGGACCTGGTCGTAATTGTCGTTGTTCATGAAGTGGAAGCCGTCGGCGTCTTCATAGAGGTAGTTGTAATTGTGGTCCTCGACGGTGGCCTTCTCGACCTGGTCGGTGGTCTTGTAGCGCTCCGACACCTTCACGCCGTCGCCAATGCGGCGCATTTCGATCTGGCTGACGGGGGTGCCCTTGCCGGGATGAATGTTTTCGGCGGAGAGGACCACATAGAGCTTGCCATCCTGCTCGATGATGTTGCCCTTGCGGATGGAACTGGCGATGACTTTCAAAGGTGTTTTCCTGAATTTGAGAACGTGAGGGTGCCAACCGGTTCGGCAGCGCCTCGGCCGTGGCGACGATTTCGGGCTGCAACATACTGATTTGTCCCTGAGATGCCAGTCTTTTGCGGCCGAATTCGGCAGGTTGCCAACCGTTCCGGCCACGCGGGATCGGCTCCGCTTTCGGGCCGGATCGGGCCATCCGCTTCGGTCCGGCCGCGGTGGCGCATGGACAAGGCCGGCATCTTTCGACAAGAAGGGATCAGCTTTGCCGCGTTCCCGGTGACCAAGGCCATACCGACCATGAATCTGCTTCGAATCAACTGGTTATGTCCGACTCCTGAGCCGGGGTGGGGGCTTGTTGATGTCGATTCCATGCGGACCCGCTGGCGATGACGGGTCAGGACCAGCCCTCGCCCTGGTGGACGCCGCGGCGCTACGCCGACCGCAGGCCGTTCCTGCAGGCGCGGACCGCGATCACGCGGGCGCTCCGGGCGTGGTTCGAGGAGCAGGGCTTTGCCGAGGTCGAGACTGCGATCCTGCAGATATCGCCGGGCAACGAGACGCATCTGCACGCGCCGCGGACCGAGCTCAGACAGGCCGATGGCTCTGCCGCGACGCGCTATCTGCGCACCTCGCCGGAATTCGCATGCAAGAAGCTGCTCGCGGCCGGCGAGCCGAAGATCTACGAGTTCGCGCGGGTGTTCCGCGATCGCGAGCGCGGCGACCTGCATCTGCCCGAATTCACCATGCTGGAATGGTATCGGGCCGCCGCCGGCTATGACGCCATCATGGCCGATACCATCGTGGTGATCGCCCATGCCGCGCAGGCGACCGGGATCGGGCGGTTTTCGTTCCGCGGCAAGACGGCCGATCCGTTTGCCGAGCCGGAGCTGCTGACGGTCGCGGCAGCTTTCGAGCGCTTGGCCGGCATTGACCTTTTGGCGACGATCGCGGGCGGCGAGGGCGACCGCACAGCGCTGGCGGCGGCCGCGGGCGCGCGGGTGCGGATCGCCGATGACGACACCTGGTCGGACATCTTCAGCAAGGTGCTGGTCGAGCATGTCGAGCCCAATCTGGGACAGGACCGTCTGACGGTGCTGTTCGAATACCCGTCGCCGGAGGCGGCGCTGGCGCGCACCAAGGCGGGCGACCCGCGCGTCGCCGAGCGCTTCGAGGTCTATGCCTGCGGGGTCGAACTCGCCAACGGCTTTGGCGAGTTGACCGATGCGGCCGAGCAGCGCCATCGTTTCACCGCAGCGATGGACGAGAAGGCCCGCCGTTACGGCGAGCGCTATCCGCTCGACGACGATTTCCTTGCCGCGGTCGGCCGGATGCCGGAGGCGAGCGGTGTCGCACTCGGCTTCGACCGGCTGGTGATGCTGGCGAGCGGCGCGCCGCGAATTGATCAGGTGGTCTGGACGCCGCCTGCGGGAGAGCCATGAACAGGATCGATCCGAAACTGGCGGCGACGCTGCGCCAGCCGCGCGAGCTGATCGATGCCGGCCTCGCGCCGGTCGACGCCGTTGCCGAGCTCGAACAGGTGGCGGCGCGCTATGCGGTCGCGGTGACGCCGGAGCTCGTCGCGTTGATCGACCCGGCCGATCCAGCCGACCCGATCGCGCGGCAGTTCATCCCGAGCGCCGACGAGCTCGTCGAGCAGCCCGGCGAGAACGCCGATCCGATCGGCGACGACGCTCGTTCGCCGGTCGGTGGGATCGTGCATCGCTATCCGGACCGGGTCCTGTTCAAGCTCGTCCATGTCTGCGCAGTCTATTGCCGGTTCTGTTTCCGCCGCGAAATGGTCGGGCCGGGAAAGGCCTCGGCATTGTCGGACGATGCCTACCGCGCGGGGCTCGACTACATCCGCAGCCATCCGGAGATCTGGGAGGTCATCCTGACCGGCGGCGATCCGTTGATGCTGTCGCCGCGCCGGCTCGCCGAGATCATGGCCGATCTCGCCGCCATCGATCATGTGAAGATCATCCGCATCCACAGCCGCGTTCCGATCGCCGATCCCGAACGTATCAATCCCGAGATGATCGCGGCGCTGCGGGTGGAAGGGGCAACCACCTGGATTGCGATCCACGCCAATCATCCGCGCGAATTCGGTGCCAATGCCCGCGCGGCCTGCGCACGCCTCGCCGACGCCGGCATTCCATTGGTGAGCCAGTCGGTCCTGCTGCGCGGCGTCAACGACGATGCGGCGACGCTCACGGCGCTGATGCGCGCTTTCGTCGAGTGCCGGATCAAGCCCTATTATCTGCACCATGGCGACCTTGCGCCCGGCACCGCGCATTTGCGCACCACGATCGAAGCCGGGCAGGAGCTGATGCGGGCCCTGCGCGGGCGCGTCTCCGGACTTTGTCAGCCGGATTACGTGCTCGACATTCCCGGCGGTCACGGCAAGGCGCCGATCGGCCCGACCTATTTGTCGCAGCCGGTTTCCCGCGAACGTGAAGATGGCGCGGAACGGCGGTACCGTATCGTCGATTATTGCGGTGACGTTCATTCCTACCCGCCGCAATCCTGAGGCGGCAATGGGCGGGGCCGCGGCATCGAAAATGCTGTGATGTTCGGCTTCTTTGCGGTGCTGGTCGCCGCAGGAATCTGGCTCCTTGGCACCATGGCCGATATACCGAAGGGACAGGATTGCGCAGCGCAAGGGCGGCGCAACTGTGCTACCGTCGAGGTGCCGGAACGGGCGCGATAGGGTTGAGAAGCGGAGACGCGAGATGCGGAAGACAGTTTTGTTGATGGCTCTGATGACGGTTGGCCTCGGAACGCCCCAACTGGGAACGTCGCTGGCCTGGGCGCAGCAGCAGGGCGGATCGTCCTCCATGCAGAAAAATTCGGGGGTGCCGGACGCGCCGGTCGGACATCGTCAGCCGCGCCGCGGCGACGTTGGCAACGAGAAGAACATCAGCGATCCGAACAGCCAGGCCAACAAGGAAGACGCGGCGCTCGACAAGAAGATCAAGAGCATCTGCCGCGGCTGCTAAACCACGGAAGAGACCGGCGGAGCGCGGTATCCGCCCCGCCGGCAACGCTCAATCCGTCCGGCCGCGTCAGGCCGAACGCTCTTGCAAGCCGTCACGCCGCACGCCGCGCCGTGCGTCGACGGCATCGGCCAGCTGCTTCAAGACGTCAGCCGTCGTCGCGAGGTCGATGCAGCCGTCGGTGATGCTCTGGCCGTAGGTCAGTGGCTTGCCCGGCACGACGTCCTGGCGTCCCGCGACAAGGTTGCTCTCGATCATCACGCCGATGATGCGCTGTTCGCCTGCCGCGACCTGCTTTGCGATGTCGGCGGCAACCAGCGGCTGGTTCTCCGGCTTCTTGCTGCTGTTGGCGTGGCTGGTGTCGATCATCAGCCGCGCCGCGACCCCGGCGCGGCCGAGCTCGGTTGCGGCGGCATCGACGCTCGCGGCATCATAGTTCGGCACCCGGCCGCCGCGCAGGATGACGTGGCAGTCCTCGTTGCCGCTGGTGGCGGCGATCGCCGAGCGGCCGCCCTTGGTGACCGCCATGAAGTGGTGCGGGTGCGACGCCGACTTCACCGCATCCGCCGCGATCCGCACGCCACCGTCGGTGCTGTTCTTGAAGCCGACCGGGCACGACAGGCCGGACGCCAGCTCGCGATGGATCTGGCTCTCGGTGGTGCGGGCGCCGATCGCGGCCCAGGAGACCAGATCGGCGATGTATTGCGGCGTTGTCATGTCGAGGAATTCGGTGCCGGCCGGCAGGCCGAGATTGTTCACCGCCGACAGCACGTTGCGGGCGAGCCGCAGGCCCTTGTTGATGTCGAAGCTGTTGTCGAGGTCGGGATCGTTGATCAGCCCCTTCCAGCCGACGGTGGTGCGCGGCTTCTCGAAATAGACCCGCATCACGATCTCGAGGCGGTCGGCGAGCTGTTCGCGCAGGCCGGCGAGGCGCTCGGCATAATCGACGGCCGCCGCGGGATCGTGGATGGAGCAGGGGCCGACGACGACCAGCAGGCGGTCATCGCTGCCGTTGAGGATCGCGTGGATGGCATTGCGGGCGCCCATCACGACGCGTGTCGCCGTCAGGGTGCGCGGGACCTCCCGCATCACCTCTTCAGGCGTACTCAGTTCTTTCAATTCCTTGATGCGAAGATCGTCTGTCGTACTCAACACGGCTGGCTCCTTTGGAGTTTTGGGACCTGCCGGCAACAAAAAAGCCGCCAGGTCTGGCGGCTTGTTTTGGACGTCTGCTGCAATTCTTCAGATTGAGCGCGATCCTCCTGCCGCCAGCGAGCTGTCGTAGCTAAAGTACCAAAAATAGCTGGTGGCGACGGTGATCATGGGCGGCTCTATAGCGCAGGGATTTGGGGCTGTCACTACCCCAAATCAAGACCCCCGGCAGTTCGCCGTCAGGTGTTGCGCGCCGCCAACGCCATGCCGATCAGGGTCGCCCCGCCGAACATCAGGTTGAGACCGACGAGGAGGCCGATGGCCCATCCCGCCGACTCCGGCAGCCCCGCGATGATGAAGAAGGCGACCAGAATATCCATCAGGCCCGCGATCAAAAGCCACGACCAGCGTCCCGACAGTTCGCGGCGATGCTCCAGCGCGTACATGATGGTGGCGATGCCCTCGGCGACGAAATAGGCGCCAGTGACGATGGTCAGCGTCAGCACGCCCTGCATCGGGCGCGCCAGCAGCACCATGCCGGCCAGCACGGCGAGCGTGGCCGAGATCAGCGACCACCAGAAGCCCGGCATGCTGCGCGCCCAGAACGTCACGATCAGCCCGCCGATTCCGGAGATCAGGAACATCCAGCCGAGGAAGATGGTGACGGCGAGGCTCGCGAATGTGGGCACGATCAGCGCTGCGATGCCGAGGATCACGAGCAGGATGCCTTCGAACAGGAAAGCTTTCCAGTGCGCCTTGACGGCGGCCTTCATCTCGGATCGCAGCTTGTCGAGGTCGTTGGACAGGGTCATCGCGGCTCTCCCAATCTGCGAACGTAGGTATCCTAACCCTGGCCCGGCGCGGACGGAAAGCCTTCCGAGGCGGTCCGCATCCGGTTGCGGCCGAAGAAGTAGACGGCGGTGGTCGCGACCAACAGCGCCAGTCCGATCAGGATCGAGGTGAAGCCGATCGGGATCAGGATGAAGGACGCATTGCGCTCGGGATTGACGTACCAATGATGCAGCGAGGTGAGCAGGAAGGCGACCCCGGCAAAGCCGGTGCCGCCGCCGATCAGCAGCAGCGCCCACATCCGTCGCAACTGGCTCAGCCGCTCGCGCGCGACATCTGTGCGCGGGGCATGATGCCTGCCGAGGCGGCGCACCAGGCGGACCGCAAAGCCGATCGAGGAGAAGCCGATCAGCACGCTGGCCGTGCCGAGCAGCAGGTGTGTGGTCGAGCTGAGGTCGGGGATCCGCTGCAGCGCGAGCAGCGGGAAGTCGAACGCCGCATGCAGCAGGACCGGTGCGACCAGCACCAGCGCCCAATTGGTGATGCGCGCCCAGTCGCGGTGACCGCGGTAGGCGCCGAGCGCGCCGCCGGAGCGCGCGATCGCAAGGTAGGCGCCGGCGATGATGCCGAGTGCGCCGTGGAACGGTACGGTGAGCACGCTGCGCAACGCCGCGAGCGCGCGCCACATGTCCTTGTGCTGGACCAGATAGGCGAGGTTTTCATAGGCGGCGAAGCCGAGGCCGGCAGCCGCGCCGTACACCACGGTATCCATCGGGTCGGCAAAGGCGCGGCGCCGCGTCGAGATGGCGACGATGACGAAAACCTTGACGATCTCCTCCGGCGCCGCGACGCCGAACAGGGCGCGCACCGCCTGCGTCGCCCAGGGATTGTCGGGAATAGCGAGCAGCGCATTGAAGGGAATGCGTGCCAGGCCGAGCAGCGAGATGCTGGCCGCGCCGAGCACGAAGGCGAGCCATACCTGCACCGGCGGTCCGGGGCGCTCGTCAGCGGCGATCACCAGCCACAGCACCAGCAGTGCTGGTGCGATGGCGGCGGCGCCGATCACAGTCGGAAGCGACTCAAGCAACAACATGAGCCGAACGGGCCCCTTCAATGGCACCACAGCGGTGCGCTCCGAAGAAATGGCAGCAAGTTCAGCGGATTGCAAATGGACGATTGGAGGAATCGGTTCGGCTGGCGCCGTTCTCGTGTCCAATATGTCACGGTGCCTGCGAAAGCGCGGCCGAAACGCGTCGATCAGATCAAGAAAGAGCGGTCGCCGGAAGGTGCCTGACGGCGGAAGGGGACCGGGCACCGCGCCACGACTGCAGCACCGATCCGCCGATTGCGGCGAATTTGCACGGCAGGTGGCGTCGGCCTCTGCCGGGCAAAACGAAGTGCTACGCTGTCGCGGCGCGCTCAGGGCGCTTCGCAAGGCCTTCGCAAGTTTCGGGCACTGCGTGCCCTTCGTTGAGTTATAGTACAGCGGGGAGTGACTGATCCGGTAAAAGCCAGAGATGCCTTCGATTGATTCTGCTGTGATCGTTCTTGCCGCGAGCGCTCTGTTTGCGGCCTTTGTAAACGGTGCGCTGGGTTACGGGTTCTCGTCGCTGACGGTGCCGGTCGCACTCGTCTTCTACACCAATCGCGTCCTCAATCCCGCGATTGTCATCGTCGAAGTCGTCGTCAATCTATGCGTCCTTTGCATCAACCTGAAAGGCGTTCCGGCGGTGTGGCGGCGCATCCTGCCGATCCTCATCGGCATGCTGCCCGGCATCGCAGTCGGCGCCTTTGCGCTGACGTCGCTGCAGCCCAGCTGGATCAAATTCGCCACCTATTCGATCATTCTGCCGCTGATCCTGCTGCAGGCCGCCGGCTGGCGGAGGCCGATCCAGTCGAAATGGCTGGTCGGCTTGCCTTTTGGAACGATGCTGGGCGTCCTGTACTCGGTCACGACCATTTCCGGGCCGCCGCTGGCGATCCTCTTCAACAACCAGGGCCTCGTCAAAGATGAATTTCGGGCCGGCCTCGCGCTGGTCCGGGTGACGGAGTCCGGCCTGACCGCGATCGCGTACTACAACCTCGGTCTGTTCATCGAAGAGAGCCGGAGCATCTTGTTCGTGCTCGTTCCTTGCGTCGTCGTCGGCATACCGCTCGGCGCCTTTCTGATCCGGCGGCTGGATGCCGAAACGTTTCGCCGGATCTGCATGAGTTTTGATGCGTGGGTCGTGGGGTTTGGCCTGTCACGCGTGTTGATCGAAGTGAAGCTGATGGAAAGCCCGTGGGCCTACGGCGTCATGGTCGCCACGATCCTGATCGACGTCTGCTTGCTGTACGTCTTCTTCACGGCGAGGCGAGGGACGGTACAAAGTTCGCACGCGCTGGCCTCGCTGAGATCCGGCAACCGGGGCGGTTCGACCTGATCGCGGCGTCGCGATGAAGCGGCTAGCCGGCCAGCAGCCGCCGGCAGGTGTCGACGAACACCTCGGCGCCGGTGACGATGTCGGCGTCGTCGGTGTTCTCGCTCCAGTGATGGCTGATGCCACCGATCGACGGCACGAACAGCATCGCCGCCGGCATGAGGGTGGCGAGGACCTGGGCATCATGGCCAGCGCCGCTCGGCATGCGGATGGATTTGCCGCCGGCGCAGGCCGCGCTCGCGGCCTCGATCGCGTCCTGGAAAGCGGGTGTCATCATCGCGGGCACCCCGGTGCGGATGCGCTCGACCTTGACGCTGCAACGGCCCTGCGCCGTCGCCTCGTCGGCCATCCGGTGCAACTGCGCCTCGAGACGCGCGATCACCTCCGGATTGTCGTCGCGGATCTGGAACAGCATCTCGGCGCCGCCCGGGATGATGCTCGGTGCGCCGGGGTCGAGCGTGATGCGTCCGGTGGTCCACACCGTGCGCGGTCCGCACAGGGCAGGGAAGCTGTCGTCGATCGCGACGCAGAACCGCGCCAGTGCCAGGCCCGCATCCTTGCGAACGGCCATCCGTGTGGTGCCGGCATGGTTCTGCTCGCCGATGAAGCTGATGCGATATTGCCAGATGCCTACGATCGAGGTGACGACGCCGATCTTGAGCCGGCTCGCTTCCAGCGTGTCGCCTTGCTCGATATGTGCCTCGAGATAGCCGATATGGCGGCCGGCTTCGGCGGTGAGGCGCGGGCGCCCGGCAAAGCCGGCGTCGCGCAGCGCCTCACGCATGGTGCGGCCGCTGGAGCGATCGCGCGCTGCATCGATATCGGCTTCGGTCACGGCGCCTGCGTAGGAGCGGCTGCCGAGGAAACTGCCGAAATGACCTTCCTCGTCGCACCATGCGGCGACTTCGACCGCGCCGTTGATGCCGGGATCGCCGTTGATGACGCGCGCGGCTTCCAGCGCATAGACCACGCCGAGCGGCCCATCGAGCCAGCCTGCATGGTTCTGGCTTTCGAGATGCGAGCCCGCTAGCAGCTTCGGCCCCGCTTTCGCACTGCTGCCGAGCACGTTGCCGATGCCATCGATCGTGGCGACAAGATCAGCATCGGGCAGGCGGGACGCGAGCCAGCCGAGCGAGCGCAGATGCGGCTCCGAGAATGTCGGCTTGTGCACGCCGGTCTTGTAGGCACCGATCGCGCGCAGCGCATTGAGATCGGCGAGCACGCGCTTGCCGTCGAAGCGACCGTTGATGCCTGGCATGGATGGACTCCGGATTTGCGTCTTTTGATTTGCGTCTGGATTTTGCGGCTTGGCGCCGCAATCCCGTCTTGATGCCGTCGTGGTTGAATGCGACGGAACAATCAGGGTGAACGATTTCTTAGCGGTTCTGCTCTTAGGTCGCGGTACTGGTGTCGCGGTACGAATAGCGTGTGAGTGTGATCATGTCTGCATTCCGGAACTGGGCTCGCAAGGCCGCTGTGCTGTTTCTTCCGATCGCGCTCGGCGCCTGCGCGCAATATTCGCAGCAATACAGCATGACCACCCCGCCGTCCGGAACCGGGCCATTGGCCTGGGACGGCGCCGGACAGGATCCCAACGCCCCGCAGCCGCGCCGCCATGCGCGCAATGTGTCACCGGCGGCGGAGACGCAATTGTCGGATGCAGATGCCGACGACCGGCTGGCGCGCAAGCTCGTGATCTGCAGCACCTGCATCAAGCAGGCGCCGGCGGTGGCGGCGGCGCAGCAGACCAATCGTCAGGACGTCGCCAGCAATCACTAGCCGCCGGCGCGGTGTGTGTTGCCGCCGGCCTGAGGCCTTAGTTAGGCCACGATGTCGGCCGATGCGCACCCCCATGTCGTTCCGAAGATTCATTGTTCCCGCCGTCGTCGTCGCGCTAGCCACCGTCATCCTGATTCATGTGGGCGGTTCGCGGGCCCACGCGCATGTGCCGTCGCATTGCGGCTTCTGGACCTCGATCGAGGCCGGATTGTCTTGCAGATGACCTCCTAGAGGTGATCCGGCGGCAATCCGGGAAAAGCGTTCTGGACGCTTGCCCGGCCGGCCAATCGCCACTATACGTTCGCCCGTCGCGGCCGTTCGCCGGTAGCGGCCAGTCCGGCCTATCTCACGTTTAACGTATTGATTTGCCGGGAGTTTTGCTCCCTTCGTCTATCGGTTAGGACGCCACCCTTTCACGGTGGAGAGAGCGGTTCGATTCCGCTAGGGAGCGCCAGCTTGATGTAAGCTGTTGTTATTCCTGCAACCCCTTGCTAGGCAACGATTTCTTGGCCGCCTCTGGCACAGCGAGGTGGTACAGAATGGTAGTTCTACGCATGTCCCGACCGTGGAAGCATCCAGACAGCGATGTCTACTACTTCCGCAAGGCCGTTCCCGACGATTTGCGCGAGGAAATCGGCTGGGAAGTGAAGCGCTCCCTCAAGACCAAGGACCCGGCTGAGGCGCGCCGCAGGCACACCGAGGAAGCAGACCGCGTTCAGCAAGAGTGGGCCGAGCTGCGCCGGCGCAAGGCCGCCCCTCTGCTCGACAGTCTCGACCCCGCCACCATCAAGCGCGCTGGCGACGCCTGGGTATCTTCCGCGAGGGCTTAAGGCTCAACGCGAGCAGCTTCAGCTTGCCGCCGAAAACCGCAAGCGCCACGACGCTCCATCGATCTCGCCATACATTGCTCCCGCAGTCCTGGATCCGTTCGCTGACGACATCGACCCCGACGAGCTTGAAGATCAAGCGCTCGCAGAAGGCAGGACAGCCGGCGAGCTTGAAGGACACGCAGCGCGCCGGTATAGAGCACGCGAAGGCCACCAACGAGAAAGCCTAGAGGGGACGGAAGCCGACCTTTGATCGCGCTCAGTTCACCGCAGTGATGGATATGGCCGCGCAGGGCATCAACGTTGCCGAGATTGGCAGGGCTAGCGGGCTGCAGCGGATGGCTGTGTCCCGGATCAAGACCGACCCCGCAAGCGCGGAGCGCATGTTGCAGACTTGGGGCGAGTGAGGGCCGCCGCGTAAATCTAAGCCCGTGAGAGTGCCCCTGTCTAAGTTTTTTCGGCACCTCTAGCTGCACGCTGGGTGCACGTTCGGTTGCGCGCTAGTCTGCCGGCTGTTGAAGGGGAAAGGGCGAGTGATGGTGGTTCGGTACACTGATGAGAGGCAGGACAAACTAAGCGACTTTTTGGGGGAAACATACGATCAAGCCCTCGCCCAGGCGGAGCGACCCGAGTCCACCGAACAAACAACGGCGGTGGTGCGTATGATGCACGGGCAGGGCGTCGCGCTAGAGCACGTCATCAGCAGACTCCGCGACGTGGCTGACATGATCGATGAGACACAAGCGAAGGCCGCGCGGCAGACTGCGCAAGAGATCAGACGGCTTGGCACTATCGTGGCAATGAGCAGTTTCCTCATCATTTTGGTGTTGGTGTCCCAACGCTGGCACTAAGTGCACGTTCAAGTGCGGCCCGAGCTGCAATGCCAAATTGGAGGCGCAAGGGGAATGCTCGACTAGCTCAAAGCGTGCTCTACAACCCACGTATCTAGGTCGGACGCTTGGCAGGCCATCGCGGTGTAGACTGCAATCTGCGCAGGCGAAGTGACGATACGGCACTTTTTCGCGAAGGCAATGGAAGCCGTGAAAAGCTCGACGCTGTCGTCGTAAGCTCCTCGTGGGAAGCCAGAGTTTAATTTGTCCGCGATGCGGGCGGCGCCAACATAGTATGCTCGTTTCATTATTATCCGAGTGGAAACAAAGGACTTCAACGCTTCCGCTTCATAGGGATAAAGCTCCTCAAACTCCTTCCAAGCACACGCCGGCACCCCAATGAGACCGCTTTGGAGATGGCTGAGAAGGACGGTCTTCAGGTTGCCCGACGCAGCAGCAATACCGTGCAGTCCATCGGTATCGGCGATGCACAAGTATTCCGCATCGCCTTCACTCATCATCAAGCTCCAGCGTGTGGAGCTGGTCAGGCGTGAGAGACTTAACGTAGTCGAAGTACTGCCTCTGATACTTCGGCTTTAAACCCGTTGAGCGATAAAGGTTTACCTCGCTAATGAGGCCTTGGCGAAGCAACGAGTCGAATGCGCGAGCGAAAGAGAAGCCGTACTTCGACAGCTTGATTTTTTCTTGTGGGGGCGGTTCGCCTCCCGGTGGTCCGCCGCGCTTCTCGAAGTAATCCGGGTTGCGGCCATGCACCAGCGCCTTCCATCGGTCGTAGCTACCGGCTGTGTAAATGCCGAGCTGCTCTAGTCTGAAGACGGTAGCCTCTTGGCTTATCTTCAATCGACGGGAGGCCCATTTGACGTCTTCGTCGTCAGGCTGAGTTGTGGTCGGCCCCTTCAGGAGTGCCTGAACATACAATTTGGGTACGAGGAAGCTTCCTGCGAAGCGATTGCATATCCGCTCGACTGAGTTCCTTGTGATGAACGGGTCGGAGATGCCGGTCGACCGCATGAGGACATGCGCAAGTTCGTGGATGAGAGTGAAAAGACGTCGCCCCTTCGTCTGCTTTCGGGTGTTGACCACGATCACTGGATGGCGAGGGTGCGAGAGACAAAAACCGCTACCATCCTGTTCAGGAAAGCTGTCGTGGAGGACAAAAATCCCGGCGTCTTCAATCTTCTTTCTGCAGACAAGATAGAACGCGTTTGCGTCCTTTGCGTCGAGCTGATCTTGAAGCGAAATGCTCAGTAGCTCGCGCGCCGCCAGAGCGAACGCGTCGACCTCGGCGTTGCCCTTTGCTGAGAACTGAGGCAGGTCAAGTTTCACCCAGAACTGTTCGAGAGCGCGCTGGACACCTTCAGCAAATTGAATGGATTGGACCGTTTCTTTCATCTTGGCCGCTGGCTTCGCGGTCGAGGAGCGAAAGTCAGGCAATACATCATGGAGCGCGGGTGCTTTCTCCATGAAGAAAGAGTAGGGCGGTACCCCAAGCTCCTTTGCAATGCGATTGAGGATGCCTTGTCCCGGCTCAGGTTCTCGGTCAAGCTCGCGAGAAAGTTCAGCGGGTGCAATTTGAAGGCGATCAGAGAGTTGCTCGGTACTAAGAAACCGAGTGCTCAAAATCTTTGAAAGAATATTTGGATTGTAAGCCACGAAAAGTCCTTGGGGAGTCGGACTTATGAAGTATGGGGATTTTTCTAGCGTCGTGCAACTAGGGGTAGGCCTCCATGTAGGGACTGTCGTTCTCCAGCTTTACGGGGACATCGGCCTTCAGCCTCTAAACCGCGCCTTGGCTAGACTGCGAAGCCTGTTCCTGGCTCCAGAGCACGAGCGTCCCCCAAAAGAGTTTGAGGATGAGCTTTTGGGTATTGAGGGCAGGTACGAAATCTTCAGAATTCGCCTGTCGAGGGAGTTCGAGAAGTACGTTCTAGGAAACTCGCTTGTTGCAGCTGCGCTGGCGATCATACTGACCGTCATTGCGTTCAAGGCCGATGACCCAATAACCGAGGGTTGGGAGATGGTCCCCATGTTGCTCGTTGGACTTTCGCTCCTGCCTGCACCGGTCAGCCTCGGGGTGCTTTGGTTCGACGCGGATCGCCAAGTAAAGCCGCTCCGACAAGAGGCGGATGCATTGGAAAGAAGGGCGCAGGGCGAGTTCCCAAAAGCGTAGTAAGCCACCGCATTCAGCCGCGCACCTCTGTCCACTTCAGGAACACGTTAAGGGCGCCCCTTGCCGAGGGTACAGTGAATTGGGTGACCAAGAAATTCTACTGTGAAATCAAGGGTAGGTAGCGTTCCTCACGCCCTCCGCTAGGGAGCGCCAGCCTCGTTGCATCTCAACGTGACGCTGTGCGTGTCCGGCGCCGATTGACCTTTCGCCCCCGATTGACGATTGCCGATGCTGCGACCGCGGTGAAGCAACGCAATCTGGTCATTTATGGCGGATGGTTCCGGCCATCTCACCGCCTCCACAGGCAAGCGGCGGGGCGGTGCTCGTCATGTCTCCCATCGGAGTCTAAGCCGCTGCCGTTCTCGACGAAGTACCAGGGGCTTGGTTCATCGCTCCCGGAGGTCGGGATTCGACCTCCTCAAAGGGTACCAATTCCCGATCCTTCAGGCTGCCAGCCGGCCGTGGCCGAGAGGGCGCGAGCATGGGCGAGCAAGGCTCTCGCCGTCGCGCCCTTCAGATCGTCGTCGAGGATACCGATCGGTCCCATCATCGTGATCGCCGCGATCATAAATCCGGTCTGATCGAAGATCGGTGCCGACAAAGATGTGAAGTTCGGCAGCAGCGCGTCGCGGCACCGGCTGATGCCGTCGTGCCGGATCGTTGCGACCATGTCTTCCACTTCGGCCTTGGTTGCCGGCGCGTCGTCGATCCTGGCGTGCCGTGAGCGCTCTTCCTTGAGCTCCTGGTCGAGCATCTGCTCCGTGATGGAGCGCGGCAGATGCGCGAGGAAGTTGCGGCCGAGCGCCGAGCGCAGCAGGCTGAGCACACTGCCGACGCGCAGTTCGATGATCGGCCGGCTGGCGCCGCCTTCGACGCGATAGATGATGGTGGGTCCGCGGTTGCCCCAGACGCCGAGAAAGACCGTGTGGCCGATGGTCGTCGCCAGTTCGGTCATCGCGGGGCGGGCGGCGGTGAAGACATCGAATTGCTCGATCGCGGCCATGCCGAGCTTCAGCGCGTAGGGTCCGAGCGCATAGCAGCCGGTGTCGGTTTCCTGCCGGACGATGCCTACGGCTTGAAAGCTTACGAGATAGTAGTGGGCATTGGCCGCCGACATTCCGGTGTTGGCGGCGATCATCTTGAGCGGAACCGGACGCAGCTCGGTGCGCAGATAATCAAGGATCCGGAAGCCGATTTCGATCGACTGGATGCCGCGCCGCCCGGTGCGTTCCGCCTTGGCCGCTCCTTCAGATTGGGACCTTGCTGCCGCAGGCAGCGGCTCAGGCTGCGGGGCTCCGCGCGTCCTTTTCACTGAAAGTCCTTGTGAATCATAGTGTTAATGGATTCGCTCCTGAGCCGCATTATTGGGCGCGTCCCGCCGGACATTCAAGCTTGCCATATTTGATAATATCATATCTATCTGACTAAATAAGAAATGTCGCTTCGAGGCTGCTGTCAGAGCGGGGGCTCGCGGGCCGTAAAACAGGGGAATGGCGATGGATGCAGTAACGGCGACGGCAGCAGTCGATCACGATCTGACGCGCAGCGAGGAGCGGCAGGTCGTCCTGGCCTCGACGCTGGGCACGGTGTTCGAGTGGTACGACTTCTTCATCTACGGCTCGCTGGCCGTGTTCATGAGCTCGGTGCTGTTCCCGCCGGACAATCCGACGGCTGCCGTGCTTGCGTCGCTCGGCGCGCTTGCCGCCGGATTCGTCATCCGCCCGATCGGCGCGGTGGTGTTCGGACGCATCGGCGACCTGGTGGGCCGCAAATATACGTTCCTCATCACCATCGTGATGATGGGCGGCAGCACGGCGCTGATCGGCTTCCTGCCGACCTATGCGACGGTGGGGCACGCGGCATGGATTGCGCTGGTGGTGCTGCGCCTGATCCAGGGTCTTGCGGTCGGCGGAGAGTATGGCGGGGCTGTCGTCTATGTCGCCGAGCATTCGCGTCCCAACCGGCGCGGGCTTCTGACCGGCTGGATTCAAATCACCTCGTCGATTGGTCTGGCGCTCTCGATCGCCGTCATCATCGGCACTCAGAGCCTCATGAGCGACGCCGACTTCAAGGCCTGGGGCTGGCGTGTTCCGTTTATCATCTCGATCGTGATGCTGGCGTTCTCGATCTATGTCCGCGCCAGGCTGCACGAGTCGCCGGTGTTCGCTCGTCTCAAGGCCGAGCGGCGCCTGTCCAAGAACCCGATCCGCGACACGTTCGGCCGCTGGTCGAGCCTGCGTCTCGTACTGATCGCGTTGTTCGGTGCAACCGCCGGCATGGGCTCGACCTACTTCACGGGGCAGTTCTACGTGATGATCTTCATGCAGCAGGTGGCGAAGATCGATCTGCAGACCTCATACATTTTGATGGCAGTTGGTCTCATCATCGGCGCGCCAGCCTTCATATTCTTCGGCTGGCTGTCCGACCGGATCGGCCGCAAGTGGCTGATGATAGCGGGCCTGTTGCTCTCGGCACTGTGCTATCGGCCGATGTTTGCCTCGCTTCTGGAAGCGGGCAATCCGCAACTCGTGGCCGCAACCCGGACTGCGCCCGTCAAGGTGCATGCGGACAGTTCCAGCGAAGCCTGCAGGTTCGGTCTTGCGGCCGCATTGCTGAGCACCCACAGCGATCACGGCAAGCCCTGCGTTCAGGCCAAGAAGCTGCTGATCTCGGGCGGTATCAACTTCAGCTACGCTGCGCCGATCGGCGGCCAGGCTGTGGCGATCACGGTGAAGGGGACGACGATTCCCGGCTACGACCCGGCAGCCTATCGCAAAGCTCTGGTGGACGTGGGGTACCCGGTTAAGGCCGATCCGGCCAAGGTATCGTCCGGTCACATCATCTTCCTGCTGGTGGTCATGACCATCATCGTGGCGATGATCTACGGGCCGGTCGCCTCGTTCCTGGTCGAGGTCTTCCCTGCGAACATCCGGTACACGGCGCTCTCGTTTCCGTACCACATCGGTGCGGGTATCTTCGGCGGTTTCCTGCCGTTCTTCGCGACCTACCTGTCGCTGGCGGTCGGCGATGTGTTCGCAGGACTTTGGTATCCGGTCGTCATCTGCGCCGCAGTCGCGGTGATCGGTTCGATCGTGCTGCCGAACCGGCCGAAGCTCGAGACCGATGACTAAACCCACGACACTATTCACGGGCAGCCCGAGAGCAGCCCGTGTTTCCTTGCATCGTCATATTCCGGATCGGCGTCATGACTTCCCGAAAAATCAGCAGCTACAAGGCGGCCGTCATTCAGGCGGGGGCATTTCCGAACGACACCCTCGCGTCAGCTCGGAAGGCCGCAAGCCTGATCGAGCAAGCGTGCAGGGCCGGCGCGCGGCTGACGGTTTTTCCCGAGGCCTTTCTCGGCGGCTATCCGAAAGGTAGTTCGTTCGGTGCGCCGGTCGGTCTGCGCAAGCAGGAAGGGCGCGAAGCCTTCCGGCTGTATTGGGACCAGGCGATTGATCTCGACGGTCCCGAGGTCGAGACGATTGCGGCGGCAACTGCGGCCACTGGGGTCTTCGCAGTCATCGGCTGCATCGAGCGCGAGCATGGCACGCTGTACTGCACCGTGCTGTTCTTCGATGGCGCGAACGGCCTGGTCGGCAAGCACCGCAAGCTGATGCCGACCGCCGGCGAGCGGCTGATCTGGGGCTTTGGCGATGGCTCCACCATGCCGGCTTTCAAGACCGCGCTGGGCATCATTGGCGCCGTGATCTGTTGGGAAAACTACATGCCGATGCTGCGCATGCACATGTACAGCCAGGGCGTCAGCATTTACTGCGCGCCCACGGCTGACGATCGTGACACCTGGTTGCCGACGATGCAGCACGTTGCGCTTGAGGGCCGCTGCTTTGTGCTGACCGCCTGCCAGTACCTCAAGCGCGGCGCATTTCCCGAGAACTACGAATGTGCGCTCAGCGACGATCCCGAGACCGTGCTGATGCGCGGCGGCAGCGCCATCATCGACCCGCTTGGCAAGGTGCTGGCGGGGCCGCACTTCGACGGCGAAACCATTCTCTACGCCGACGTCGATCTCGACGACGTAGCGCGCGGCAAATACGACTTCGATGCGACCGGTCATTATTCGCGCCCCGACGTATTCCAGCTCATCGTCGACGATCGGCCGAAGGCCGCGGTGTCGACGGTCAGCAGTGCGCAGACAAGGACTTGAGGCCAGGATGTTCTTCGATATGGGCCAGCTTGCTGCGGACATCCGCTACAAGATCCTTACTGCGACCGTTACCCCGCGACCGATCGCATGGGTGACGACACGGTCCGCTGACGGTGTCGTCAACGCGGCGCCGTTCAGTTTCTTCAACGTGCTGGGGCACGAGCCGCCGACGGTTGCGCTCGGTTTGCTTCGCCATCCCGAGAAGGGATTGAAGGACACCGCCGAGAACATCCTCGCGACCGGCGAGTTCGTCGCGCATCTGGTGCCGCGGGGCATGGCCGATGCCATGAATGCCACCTGTGTCGATGCGCCGCGCGAGGTCGATGAGCTCGCGCTCGCCGGCTTGCGGACGGTGCCCTCGCAGATGGTTTCGCCGCCACGCATCGCCGACAGCCCGGTGGCGTTCGAATGCCGCAGCCTCTCGACTCATGAGACGGGTCCGCGGCAGGTTGCCGTGATCGGCGAGGTCGTATGCGCCCACGTCTCGGACGAGTTCGTCCTCGATGCCGGCAAGGGCTACATCGACACGCTTGCCCTCGATCTCATCGCCCGCATGCATGGGAGCGGGTGGTATGCGCGTCCAACCAACCTGTTCCAGCTGGAGCGGCCGGCGCCGATCGGCCGAGGGGACCATGGTCGGCCCGGGCCGAAATGAGTTAGTCGGGGCGAAGGGCGTGTGCACAATTTCCGGATTATCAAATAATGCTCCTGCTTTGCCCGACGTGTCACGTCGCGTCGTCGAGTGCCGGCAGCCGGCGGCTCCTTTGCATGGGGTTGTTTTCGATATTTTGGCAGTGCGTGCGCGATGCCGTCAGCGCCAAATAGGAAATCCAGTAAACTCAATGCATTATCCCGCGCGACCAAGCCCTGCCGCGCCGCTGCGGGGATGTGCACAATCTCCGGGATCGCGACAGTCCGCTAATATCTCGTAACCCTTTGTAAAGCGACCGGCGATACCCGTGATCCCGGGGATGATGTGATGGCTCTAGGGTCCAAGAAGCGCGAAACGCGCAAATCGCTGCGTCAGTCCGGCTGGATCACGCTCGACGGCGGATTCGCCGCGCGGCCGTGCGTGGTCGAGGACATTTCCTCGTCGGGCGCAAAAATCACGGTCCAGGACAACAACTCGCTGCCGGCCAAGCTGCGGCTGGCGTTTTCGCGCGACGCCCGCACCGGGCGCGCCTGCGAGGTGGTCTGGCGCGAGGGCAAGACGTTCGGCGTCAAATTCGTGCGCTAGCCTCTTTTTGCTGCGCGCGATACAAGGGGCGGATGCGCAAGACCTGTTTTGCCGTCATCGCCGTCCTGCTCCCCGCCACCGCGTTCGCGCAAACCGGCGATCGCCGCAATTTCCAGACGCCACCCGATGCCGGCAAGATGTTGCCGTCAAAATCCGCGACGCGGAGCAATCCCTGCGCGTCGTACGGAGCGGGCTTCGTCAAGGTCGAAGGCACCGACACCTGCGTGAAGCTCGGCGGCGGCATCAGTGTCGGTGCGGGGATGTCCAGCGGACGTTGAAGCATGATCCGGAAAAGTGCGAAGCGGTTTTCCGAAAAGATCATGCTCTAACGCCTTGCCGCTCAGGACATCGGCGGTGCGACGATGCGCACGAAGGCCGGCCGCTGCGCGATCTCGCCGAACCAGCGTTCGAGATGGGGCAGCTTCGGCTTGGTGACACCCTCGACGCCGAACCAGCGCCGCGCGAAGGCGCCGAGCGCGATGTCGGCGATGGTGAACTGTTCGCCCTCGATGAAGCGACGGCTCGCCAGCTGCGCCTCGGCAACGCGCCACACCACGCCCCCGGCGTCGGCGTCCTTCTGGATCTGAACCATGTCGCGCTGCTCCGGCGGCGTGCGCACCAGCCCCCAGAACACCGGGCGGTCGACCGGCTGCAGCGTCGACAGTGTCCAGTCGAGCCAGCGGTCGACGGCAGCGCGCGCCTTCGGCGCCTGAGGATAGACCGGCGAGCTCTGGCCGTAGGCCATGCAGAGATAGCGCATCACCGAATTGGATTCCCACAGCACATAGTCGCCGTCGACCAGCGTCGGGATGCGGCCGTTCGGATTCATCCCGAGATAGTCGGGCTGATCGTTCTTGCCGAACTGCATGCCGGCGTCGATGCGCTGATAGGGCAGGTCGAGCTCGGCGAGACACCAGAGCACCTTCTGCACATTGACCGAATTGGCCCGGCCCCAGATCGTCAGTTGCGGCTTGCTGTCCATCACGCGATTCTTCCCGCTGTCGTGCTTTGCGGCGTTCTTAGCCGAAACGCCGTGGAAAAGCGCGGTGTGAATTGTATCGAGAGCAAAAAAGAAGGCCCCGCCGCATTGCGGCGGAGCCTCGTCGAATCGCACGCGTCAAAACGCAGTCAGTGACCGAACAGCAACCACAGCACGATGATCACCGGGATCGGCACACCCAACAGCCAAAGCAAAATTCCTTTTCCCATCTCGTTGCCTCCTCGGGTTCAATGCATGAGGAGGCAACTTCAACGGTTGCGAGGGGTTCCTAACGATCGCTCCGCGCCTGACCGACCGCGAAAGACGGACAGGAACTTGCGCGTGGGCGCGGCGTTTACTTTCGCGTCTTACCAGTGACCGGTGTTGGGCATCGAGGCCCACGGTTCGGCCGGCGGCTTCGGATCACCCTTCTGCAGGATCTCGATCGAGTGCAGGTCGGGCGAACGCACGAACGCCATGTTGCCGTCGCGCGGCGGGCGATTGATGGTGACGCCCATCTTCATCAGCTTCTCGCAGGTCGCGTAGATGTCGTCGACCTCGTAGGCGAGATGACCGAAATGGCGGTCCTCGCCGTATTTCTCCTCGTCCCAATTATAGGTCAGCTCGACCAGCGGCGCGCCGCGGCTCTGCGGCAGCGACTTGAGCAGATGGAGGTCTTCTTCCGCGCAGAGAAACACCAGCGTGAAGCGGCCCTTGTCATTGTCGATGCGGCGCACTTCCTTCAGCCCGAGCGCGTCCTGATAGAATTTCATTGCGACGTCGAGATTGCGGACGCGCAGCATGGTGTGCAGATAGCGCATTTTTTCCTCCTGGCAGATTCAGAGAGTCTTGCAGAGATGCTTGGCGGGATGGTCCGGGAGGGAAAATAGCAGCAAATCGCATCAAGGGGCAGCTCTAACCTGCGGATCTGCCCTGCGGGCGTTCGCGCTTTCCCGCCACTCATTCGCGATTGTGTGAAGGCCTTATCCCTAGGTCAGCGTCGGCCGGTGGGCCTTACCGAGCCTCGGCGCGCTGAGCGATGTTCCGGATCACGCAGGCGATGAACCAGATGACGAGAGCGAACAGCAGTCCGGCGTACAGGCCGAAGAAGGGGCGGTAGGTGTTGCCGCTCAGATATCGCGCGATCTCGGCGAACTGAAAGAATGCGATGCTGCCGAACCAGATCAGCCGCACCAACCATTTCCACATGATCGGCGCGAGATCGGCTGACCAGTGGTCTTCTGACATGCGCTGCCCCTGTTGCGACACCTTGCTAGCACTCAAGTGGTTGCCGCCCGATTGGCGCGGTAGCTAAAGCTTTATGCGCCGCCGGCATCGCCGCAAGCATATGCCGCAAGCGATACGAGAAAGCCCCGCCCGGGAAAATTCCGGAACGGGGCTTTCGTGGTCGAGCCTTGGAGGCACTCGCTTCTATCCCATCGAATGGCCACGACTGCCAATCAAGGACGCGCGAGGTTGGACATCCTCTAGAAAGCAAAAACCCCGCGAGCGGGCTCGCGGGGTCTGATGCCGACCGGCCTTGGGGTGATCATGCCGGCAACGGGACACCCAACGGTGCTCGTGGCGAAAGGTTCCGGCATCCGAAAATAGAAAGCCCCGCAGGCTGGATGCGGGGCTTTCCCAGTTGACGGACTGGGGATCTCTCAGGGCGTGAGCCGTCAACTGTTGGGGACCAAACTTAAGGTTGAATTTGTAAAATGCAACAGCGCCGCGTAGACGGAATATCCTCGTCCCACAGCGCTGCGCCAAACGCTGGGCCCTGAAATCCCCCAGCGCAATTGTGTCTTCGCACGGCGCGAAAGGTTCAAAGGAAAGACCGGGCGAGCGGACGTCGTTGCCCGCTTGCGACCTCACACCTTGATGTCGAGCATGGCCTCGACGGCGTCGCGGTCGGCCTTGTTCTTGGCCGCGAAGACGTCAAGCACATCGGCGCTGATGATACGCGGCTGCTCCTTCGCCGTCTGATCGACGACGAGCTGCACCCTGGCGTGTGTCACTTCGGCAGGTACGGGGTAAATGAGCATGGCTCGCTCCCTCCGGCGGTCGAACCTTGTCAGGGCTTTCTTAACGGATTCTTGACGTCCGGTTCCGCGCTTTCGGCCCGAATCGGCGGCCGGACGGTATCGGCGTGCTCGTGCGCCGCCCGGCTTGGCGTCATACTGCGGACTTTCGCGACCAGACGACGCGATCGGTGCGGAACGGGCCCTATTCGATCCATATCCATATGACCGACGGCGTGCGTGGCCGTGATAGCGGCATCCTGAACCTGCGGGACGGTCTTCTGATCGGCGGGGGGCCGTATTTCTGGTCAATCGGTCCCTACAGGGCCGGCGAGGGCACCTGGAAGGGACACCTCAGGACCAACCAGCATTCGACGTTTTCTGATCCGTTCACCCGGCTGCTGTTCGCCGGGCAGGAGGTGACGAGCGGCTTCTCCGGCACTTTCAGCGGCGACCGGGCAGAGGTGTTCGGGCCGGTGCCGGTTGGAATCCGCAGCCTGAGCTTCCAGGCGACCCCGAAGCACCTGGCGGACGTTTGATCGGGCTGGCTGTGGACGAGTGCGCAGCAAGAGCCGGGGTCCGTTGAGGAAACGGGCCCTGCGCCCCTGTGAATTTGCTGCGGACAAGCGTGGGATATGTTGTGGATTCCACGGCAGGCCGGCGCTGCAGGGCATATCGCCCGCGGCGCCGTATCGGACCACCGCTAACCCTACCGAGTTAGGTTAAGAGTGGCATGGCGTTGCCACCACCTGCGATTGCAGTTGAGATGGCTGCAGGTGACAGCCATGATGCCATCGTTCCATAGCGCTGATCGACCGACCCACCGGCGCGTGATGATGGTGGGCTTGCTCTTCTGTTCCGTCTTTGTGGTGATCAGCTTCTGGCTTAGGCCGCAGCCCGAGAGCGGCAAGGTGCTCGCGAAGGCGGACCGGCTCGTCCGGACGGCGGGAGAGGCGCGCAAGGCAAATTGAGGCTGCCAACGGAGAGGTCCGGCGGTCAGTCTGGCAGCTTCCCGTTCGGATGCTTGTGATACATCGCAATGCCGATGAAGCCGGCAAAGGCCATCACGTTCAGCAGCAGTTCCATCCACGCCGGCATCGATGCCAACCTCGCTCACATCAGAGCTAATCACTGAGGTTGTGTTTTTGTTCCGGCGCTAACCGATGGTAGCTTTGCGCTATCGCATGGCTGGGGTACCGGAACAGACTTTTGCAGCAACCATCCCCGTCCGGCCGCGTTGGTGCACATCACCACGTGAGGAGGTTGCGCATGAAAAAGACATTGGCAGTTCTGGCGACCGTTGCGACGGTTGGCGCAACGATGGTCACCGCGCCGGCGCAGGCGCGCGGCATCGGTCCCGGCCTGGCTTTCGGTCTGGCCGCCGGTGCACTCGCGGCAGGCGCGGCCGGCGCGTACTACGGCCCACGCTATTATGGGCCCGGCTACGGTTATTACGGCCCGCGTTACGGTTACTACGACGACGGTTACGCCTACTATCGCCCGTATTACCGGCACCACTACTATCGCCATTATTGGTAACGGCGGCGAGCCCGGAGCACATCGCTCCGGGCTTTCTCAATTGCGCGTCACGACGTGATCGCGGGCGAACGATCGTATCGTCGCGGTGGTCGGCGCGGCATCAGGCGCTCCTGCGCTGAAATCCACTCCAGACATTGCCGAGCGTGTTGTCGTAATACTCCTGGCGGTCGCGCTCGAACCTCTGCTGCGTCGCCCTGAAGCTGGCAACGCGTGCGACGATCTCCTCGCGCTCGCGCGCGGCACTGTCTTCCCGATCGGTCATTGCCCATCCTCGTCGTATTGGTCCTATCCCACGCGCATTGGCATCATTGAATTGGGCGTCAATGCGGAGCAGGCAGTGCAGGAATGTGATGATGCTGGGGCGGAAGCGACCGCGCCGGTGCCATCGCCCTCGAGCTCGCAATCGGTCAAGCCGTGCTATAATCGCGGCCGCCAACCGGAATATTTCCAGTGATCGCAAAAGACTCGATTGCAAAAGACTTGCGCAGCGGCGTCGAGCGGCTTGGCGACATGATCGCCGAGGCATCGTCGATCGTCCCCTTCACCGGTGCGGGTATCTCCACCGAGTGCGGCATTCCAGACTTCCGCTCGCCCGGCGGGCTGTGGACGCGCAACCGGCCGATCCCGTTCGACGAGTTCGTCGCCAGTCAGGAGGCGCGCGACGAGTCATGGCGGCGCCGCTTTGCGATGGAGCCGACATTTGCGGCAGCCAAGCCCGGGCGCGGGCATCGTGCGCTCGCCTCGCTGTACCGGGCAGGCAAGATTCCCGGCATCATCACCCAGAACATCGACAATCTGCACCAGGCGTCGGGCTTCAAGGCCGATGACGTCATCGAGCTGCACGGCAACACCACCTACGCCCGCTGCATCGGTTGCGGCAAAGCCTACGAGCTCTCGTGGGTGAAACTGCACTTCGACAAGACTGGCGCTGCACCCGACTGCTCCGAGTGCGGCGATCCGGTGAAGACCGCGACGATCTCGTTCGGACAGTCGATGCCGGAGGATGCGATGCGCCGCGCGGCGGAACTCGCCAGGGATTGCGACCTGTTGCTGGCGATCGGGTCGTCGCTGGTGGTGTGGCCCGCCGCGGGTTTTCCGATGATGGCCAAGGAGAGCGGCGCTCGGCTCGTGATCATCAACAACGAGCCGACCGATCAGGACGACATCGCCGACCTGGTGATCCGCCACGACATCGGCGACACGCTTGGTCCTTTCGTAGGCAATTGATGCCCGATTGATTCGCGGCTGTGCAAGCCTGTTCATAGTTCCCGATAGAATCGTTTTTTAGCTATGCCCCGCAAGCGGGAGTGTTATCTTTTGGTTGAGAGATTCGCGCAGCGTCCAAACGAGTTGGTGATGGAGAGCAGCGTGTACAGGGTGCGCCGCAATGTCGGCGCTCCGCATTTGATGTGTGGGGTCCGGGGTCATGGGGTCGGACGGATTTGAGTCCAAGAAGCTCGGCGGACCGCCGATCGGCGGAGTTGGGCAAAGCAGGATTGGACAGGGCGAGTTCGGCAGCGCGCCGCGCGATCCGGCGATGGATGCCTTCTCCGGTCTCGGCGATGTGGCGGCCAACCTCGTCGAAGTCTCCGGCGTCATCAAATGGTTCGACGCTTCGAAGGGATACGGCTTCATCGTCCCTGACAATGGCTGGCCGGACATCCTGCTGCATGTGACGGTGCTCCGGCGCGACGGCCATCAGACCGCCTACGAGGGCGCGCGCCTCGTCGTCGAATGCGTGCAGCGTGCGAAGGGCTATCAGGCCTTCCGCATCGTCTCGATGGACGAGTCGACCGCGATTCATCCGGCGCAGATGCTGCCGCCGCGGACCCACGTCACGGTGACCGCGACCAGCGGGCTCGAGCGCGCGCAGGTCAAGTGGTTCAACCGGCTGCGCGGCTTCGGCTTCGTGACCTGCGGCGAGGGCACGCCGGACATCTTCGTGCACATGGAAACGCTGCGCCGCTTCGGCATGACCGAGCTGCGTCCCGGCCAGTATGTGCTGGTGCGGTTCGGGCCCGGCTCCAAGGGCATGATGGCCGCCGAGATCCATCCGGAGACCGGCCCGTCGGCGCTGTCGTCGCACTGAGCATGATCCGGACCCGGAGGGCCGCGTTAGCGCAAAGTGCGAAGCGGTTTTCCGAACAGATCATGCTCAAACAAGACCTCCGGTTGTCGTCCTGACGGAAACGTGAGGCGCCGGCGAGCCTCCAGGGCTCTGGCATTTGCCGCAATCATCGGGTTAGGGTCCGCCGGAAAAATCTTCCCCGGTGTGAGTATTTGTCGATGAATTTCGATCGCATGGTTGGGCGGCTTCGCCCGTGGCTGGTGGCCTCCCTCGTCATGATGTTCGGCGCGCTGGCGCCGGCCGCGCAGGCTGCCAGCGTCCAGCCGCTCGAAATCGTCACCAAATCAGGGGTGCACGTCTTCTCCGTCGAAATGGCGACCACCGAGCAGGAGAAGGAGACCGGCCTGATGTACCGGAAGGAACTCGCGGACGGCAAAGGCATGCTGTTCGACTTCACTCCGGAACAGGAAGTGTCGATGTGGATGAAGAACACCTACATCTCGCTCGACATGATCTTCATCCGGGCCGACGGGCGCATCCTGCGGATCGCCGAGAATACCGAGCCGATGTCGACCAAGATCATTTCGTCGCGCGGGCTCGCCAGGGGCGTCCTCGAGGTGATTGCCGGCACGGCACAGAAATACGGCATCCAGCCCGGCGACCGGGTCGGCCATCCGCTGTTTGCCGGCCACTAAAGCGTTTTCAAGCGAGGTGGATACCGGTTCGCGTGAAGAAAACGCGTCAAAACAAGAATCCAGAGCCCCGTTCCGATTCAATCGGAACGGAATAGGCTCAAGGTTCTTCGAGGCGATTCCGGCGCAGAAATGGCTGCCAATTTCGCCGCGGGAAGCCCGGCACCGGTGCCTTGCTGGCGCTGGCTGAAGCGTGTATCCACGGGGCTTCTCGGAAATGTCGGGGTATAGCGCAGCCTGGTAGCGCGGCAGTTTTGGGTACTGCAGGTCGTTGGTTCGAATCCAGCTGCCCCGACCATCCCATCCCATCGCATAGCTTCGTCGAGAGAACCAACCGGGCGGGCCGTAGCCCGGTCGCGCGGAACTGCAACAAACTTCGATCGAGATCGTCTTGCCTGACGCAACAACGCCGCCTGGACGGAATATGTTCGTCCAGACGGCGCCGTCGAATACTGGGCCCTGAAATCCCCAGTGCCCATGGGTCGCCCCGGCGGCAAATAGGTTCAACATTGCGCCGCCTTGCCGCAGCCCAGCCCTGACGTCGTCAGCCGCGATCCCGAGCGGATGTGGCTTGCCGATCACGCGCGCGGGCTGGCAGGTTAGTCCCGCCTGACAAGACCAATCCGTGAGGAGGCACCATGGCGCGCAGACTGATCGATATCTCCGTTCCCCTGCAGAACGACGTTCCGGCCGATCCGCCCGGCAACCACCCGACCATCCAGTACATCGACCATCAGCAGGGGCTGCCGCGCATGCTGCAGTTCTTCGATGGATTGAAGGCTTCGGATCTGCCGGACGGACAGGGCTGGGCCGTCGAGCAGGTCTCGCTCTCGACGCACAACGGCACGCATCTCGATGCGCCCTGGCATTTCCATCCGACCATGAACCGCGGCGAGCGATCATGGACCATCGACGAGGTGCCGCTGGAATGGTGCTTCCAACCAGGGGTGAAGCTCGACTTCCGGCATCTGCCTGACGGCTATGTTGCGACCGCCGGCGACGTCGAGGCCGAGCTGAAGCGTATCGGCCATTCGCTGTCACCGCTCGAGATCGTCGTCGTCAACACCAGCGCCGGCGCGAAGTATGGTCAGCCTGACTACGTCAATTCGGGCTGCGGCATGGGCTATGAGGCGACGATGTATCTGCTCGAGCGCGGCGTGCGGCTGACCGGCATCGACGGCTGGAGCTGGGATGCGCCGTTCGTTTTCACCGCGAAGAAATATGCCGAGACCAGAGACGCCAGTCTGATCTGGGAAGGCCACAAGGCCGGGCGGCACATCGGCTACTGCCACATCGAGAAGCTGCACAATCTCGAGCAGCTGCCGTCGACCGGGTTCATGGTGTCTTGCTTCCCGGTGAAGATTGAGCGTGCCTCGGCGGGGTGGACGAGGGCAGTTGCCATCCTCGACGATTAGAGCGTGACCGCAGCGGTTTTTCGACGGGCGATGGAACCGGTGGAAAGGCGTTCATTCCGGTGGGTTGTTGCGGCACGGCTACAGCCTGAGGCAGCAGAATCTGCTTTCATGCACGCAGTAGATGCACTTGGGTGATCGGGCCGACGGCTCGGCCTCGCGTCCGATTTCTGAAGGTTCTCTCCCGTGACTGGAGCCCCGGCGTCTCCCGGGGCTCTTTCTTGCGTGCCGCGGGTTGCTGCGTGTCAGGTCCTTGCGTGGCGCAGGTCCGTGCGCGGCCCAAAAGACAATACCCAAAAAGAAAATCAGGTGCGCCGGAACCGACGCACCCGATCTATGTCTTCAATATCGCTTGTGTCGGCCGCTTGGTTGTTACCACCGGCAAACGCGAACACCACGCGGGGTCCACCAGCAACGGGGACCGACGTAACCGCCGTAGTAGCCATAGCCACGGCCATAGCCCCATCCGCGGCCGCGACCCCAGCCGCCGCGATAGCCATAGCCGCGCCCGCGCCATTGCGCTTGCGCAGACGATGTGGTCGCGCCAACCAGGATGGCAGAGGTGCTTGCGACATAGACGAACAACAAAGCGACTGCTGCAAGGCAACGAGTCAGGATATTGTAGCGTTTAGTCATTCTGAAGATCTCCAGTCACTTCCAAACATCTGAACTGATGCTGGCTGTCTCGCTTAGACGCGCGACACCGACATCCGGTTCGAGCATGCCTAAGACAATATTTTCACTAAGGTTCTTGCGAGCTTTAGCGACTCTATTGAGACCAACAGGTAAGGTCAAGTTACAGTCCCGCCCGCAAAGGATGATGTGGTTGCTACACTCATCTTGTCGTTCATCCGCCGTTCATTCTGTTCATCTTGCATTGCATCGACTTCGTGCCGATTTGATTTGTGCATCGCAGAAGCGATGATTTGCGAGTCGCGAAAAATGCCGTCGAGAACTTGAAGTCGACACGATCATGTTCTCTGAGCGTTTCAGAATCCTCCCTGAAGAGTGCCCATGCCGAAACAACACACCTACGTCCTTGGTCTCAACGCCTACGACCATGACGTGAGCGCCTGCCTGCTGCGTGACGGCGCGATCGCCTACGCGATCTCCAAGGAGCGCATCACCCGCGAGAAGCACGCCTCCGGCTTCTACAAGGAAGTCGTCGACTACTGCCTGTCCGCCGAGGGCATCACGCTCGACGATGTCGATCTCGTGGTGCGCAACAGCTACATCCTTCCGGTGCCCGAGATGGAGGAGCGGATGCTCCACCAGGACATGCCCGGCTTCCTGCCGATTGCCGAGCGCAACGCGGCCATCAAGCATCCGCTGTTTCGTTCGAAATCCGACAAGGTGGTGTCGATCTCACATCACCTCGCGCATGCCTACAGCGCCTTCGCGGTGTCGCCCTTCAAGGATGGCGTCGTGATGATCGTCGACGGCGTCGGCAGCTACCAGGCCGACGCGATGGAGGCCTATCCCCAGGAAGGAGCCTCGCCGCTCGCCCGCGAGTCCGAGAGCTACTACAGGTTCGACGATACCAGGCTCGAATGCCTGAAGAAGGTCTTCATGGAGCCGGCGCGCGGGTTGTTGTCGGACGAGTTCTACAACATGCCGGGCTTGGGTGCGCTGTACAGCCGGGTCTCGACCTATGTGTTCGGCGACTGGAACAAGTGCGGCGAGCTGATGGGGCTTGCGCCCTATGGCCGCCACGGGCAGGTCGGCAGTCTCCTCGAGATGAAGGACGGCCGGCTGCACGTGCCGTTCTGGGGCGACGACAACAAGCAGCCCTTCGTGCTCGACAGCGGCAGCTGGGACAAGAGCCCGACCATGCGGCACTGGGAGGACATCGCCTGGCGGGTGCAGGACGACACCGAGAACGTGCTGCTCGAGCGGGCGCGCTGGCTGCGCGAGAGCACCGGCGCGAAGAACCTGTGCATCGCCGGCGGCGTCGCGTTGAACTGCGTGGCGAACGGGCGGATCGCACGCGAGGCCGGCTTCGAGAACGTCTGGATCCAGCCCGCCGCCGGTGACGACGGCATCGCCATCGGCTGTGCCTATTACGGCTGGCTGGAGATTCTGAAACAGCGCCGCTCCTTCGTGATGGAGCACGCCTATGTCGGCCGACGCTACAGCGACGCGGAGGTGGCGGCCGCGCTGCAGGGCTTCCTGGTGCGCATCCAGGTCGATGCGAAGCGCAGCGACAACATCTGCCGCGACACCGCCAGGCTGCTCGCCGAGCAGCGCGTGATCGGCTGGTTTCAGGGCCCGTCCGAATTCGGTCCGCGCGCGCTCGGCAACCGCAGCCTGATCGCCGATCCGCGCAGGGCCGAGATGAAGGACATCCTCAACAGCCGCGTCAAGCACCGCCAGGCGTTCCGGCCGTTCGCGCCGATCGTGCTGGCCGAGCGCATGAAGGAGATCTTCGAGGGCGAGGAGGACTCGCCCTACATGCTGATCGCAAAGCCGGTGCGGCCGGATTGGCGCGACAGGATCCCGGCGATCGTGCATGTCGACGGTTCGGCGCGGGTGCAGAGCGTGCGGGAAGAAACCAACCCGGTGCTCTATCGCCTGCTCAAAGAGTTCGAGGCGCTGACCGGCGTGCCGGTGCTGATCAACACTTCATTCAACGTCAAGGGCGAGCCGATCATCGAGACGCCGCAGGATGCGGTGAGCTGCTTCCTCACCACGGGTATCGACCACCTCGTGCTGCACGACACGCTGGTGTCGAAGACCGCCATGCACAAGGTCGTTACGCCCGTGATGACGACGTTCGGAGACGTCGCCACCATCGTGTCCTCGACCACCCAGGACGGCAGCCGCGGTGGAAGTTAAGGCATGGCCCGGAAAACCGCGAAGCGGTTTTCCGACAAGGCCATACTCAGATATTGAGCGTCAGGCCGCCTTGGCCGGTGCCGCGGGTTTCGGCGCTGGCGGCTTGATCGGCTTGTCCTGCCGCTTCGACCACGAGATGTAATAGGCCACGATCGTCATGATCGCGATGCCGGAGATGCTGACGAAGATCTGCGCGAACAGCGAGCCCGAGCTCATCGAGAGCTCGAAATGTCCGACAAAGGACAGGAATACGCCGACGCAGAACACCGCGAGCGACTGCTGGCCGCAGACGATCAGGGGATCGAACACCTTCCATTCCAGCGCCGACCAGTCCTTCGGCACAAAGCGGATCACCAGCACCGTGATCACCACGAAGTGCAGGAAGCGATAGGGCGCGAGGTTGGTCTTGTCGTTCGGATTGAAGGTCGAATACAGCCAATCCGGGAACATCGCGCCGAATTCCGGGAAGCGGCCGGCCATCGTCATGATCAGCGCGAAGACCAGATAGGCAATACAGAACCACAGCGTGTAGCGCGAGTTGATGATGTGCATGTTGGCGCGCGCGCCGCCCATCGCGCACCACGAGCCGAACACGAACAGCACCTGCCAGGCGAACGGATTGAAGTACCAGGTCCCGGCCGGGTAGGCGGGCAGGTTCCAGCCGAAATGGCGCGAGACCAGCCACAGCGCGAGCGAGGCCAGCATGGTCCAGTTCGGCTGCCGCAGCATGAACCACAGCACCGGCGGAAACAGGCCCATCAGTACGATGTAGAGCGGCAGCACGTCGAGATTGACCGGCTTGAATTTCAGGAACAGGCCCTGGCGCAGCGTCTCGGTGGCGTTGTCGACGAGGCCGGCGACATTGAACTCGTTGATGATCTCGGAGTCGCCGAAGCGCAGCGCCAGGTAGCTGATCGAGGCGATGTAGATCACGAACAGGATGATGTGGGCGACATAGAGCTGCCAGACCCGCTTGGTCAACCTCGTGGCGCCAACGATGAAGCCGCGCTCCAGCATCATCCGGGCGTAGACGAAGGAGGCGGTGTAGCCGGAGATGAAGACGAACAGGTCCGCGGCGTCGCTGAAGCCGTAGTTCCGCGTCGTGATCCAGTTCACGATGTTGTCGGGGATGTGGTCGAGGTAGATCGCCCAGTTCGCGATCCCGCGGAACAGGTCGAGCCGGAGGTCACGTCCTTTTTCGGGCAAATGAGCGTGGATTTCCATGGGACGCCGTTTCCTCGAGGTGATGCTGTCGAGAAGACCGCACCTTGGCAATCTGGCCGCGCCCCGAGGGACTGCAAAGGGAAGCCTCCCGGGGCCAGATTGTCACAGCGCGGTAGAATGACTATACCGGTCCGGCGAAGGCTGCCTCCGAGATCGAGGAATCACCGATCAGTTCGTTGAACGGTGTCTCTATACTATCCCGACGGTTTCCTTCAAATCGCTTCCATGTTGCACATCCCACGGGGCCGACCATCCATGACCGCACGCATTTTTAAGCCCGCCAAAAACGCGATGCAATCGGGACGTGCCAAGACCAAGGCGTGGCAGCTGGATTATGAGCCGGAGCAGCCGCGCACCGTGGAGCCCCTGATGGGCTGGACCTCGTCGTCGGACATGAAGCAGCAGCTCACGCTGCACTTCGAGACCAAGGAGGAGGCGGTGGCCTATTGCGAGCGCAAGGGCATCGCCTACCAGGTGATCGAGCCGAAGGATTCGGCGCACCGCCAGATCGCCTATGCCGACAATTTCGCCTTCCGGCGCTGGGAGCCGTGGACCCACTAGGGTCTACGATCAACTCGCGGGGCTTGGGACGAGGGCCGCTGGAATCGGCAGCGGCGCGTCCTTGGAGACCCCGAGCACCGGAAAACTCCTGATCCTGCGCACGTTGGGCAGGCCGGCGAATTGTAGCAGCTGCCGGCGCATGTCGTCGACGCTGGGCGCGACACACCGAAGCATGAAATCGGCGTCGCCCGAGATCCGCCAGCACTGCAGGAAGCGCGGCACCGCCGCCACTGCGGCCTCGAACGCCTCGATCGCGACCAGGTTCTGGCTGTCGAGCTGGATCAGCACGAAAGTCGTCACCTCGTAGCCGAGCAGCCGCTCGTCGAGTGTGGCACGGATCGCCTGCACCACGCCGCGGCTGCGCAGCGCGCGGACCCGGCGCAGGCAGGGCGGGGCGGTGATGCCGACCCGCTCGGCAAGCTCGTTGATCCTGATCCGGCCGTCGCGTTGCAACTCGGTGAGGATCCGCAGGTCGATGTCATCGAGCTGTGGGCGCTCTGTCACAGTCACGAACCCGCCACCGCGGTTCGCGGGCCTTTACCGCCGTTCTGGACCCGACCGATCGCAGCCTGCGGTGCGACGCCCGACAGCACCAGCTTCTCGTGCGCTGCGATGATGGCGTCGCGGGTCAGCCGGCCGCCGGGGCGGTACCAGGTACAGAGCCCGGTCAGCAGAGCGATGATCGCAAAGGTCGCGACCTGGATGTCGACTACCTCGAACACGCCGTCCGACACCCCGTCGGTGAGGATCTGTGCCAGCCGCTGCTCGTAGGCACCGCGCAGCGACACGACGGCGTCGTAGTTTTTGGCATCGAGGCTGCGCAGCTCGGAATTGGCGATGAAGACCTCGCGCTTGCGGGTCATGTGATAGGTGACGTGGAAGGCGACGAAGGCGCGCAGCTGTTCGACCGGATCGGCCTTGCCCTCCAGCGCCAGATCAAGCTCGCGCAGCAAATCGTTGATATGGTCCTGCACCAGATCGAACAGCAGGTCCTGCTTGGTTGAGATATGGTTGTAGAGTGAGCCCGCCTGGATGCCGACTTCGGCGGCGAGCTGGCGCAAGCTCATGGCCTCGTAGCCGTGCTCGAAGATCAGGCGCACGCCAGCCTTGCGGATCGCCTCCAGAGTTGTGGGGCCATGTGAACCGATCGTGCGTGCCATCGGGGCCTCGGAGGGGGTGTCGGCTTGCCAGGAAAGTTAGGAAACAAGCGAACGACCGTATGTTTATCGCATGAAATCCCAGTGAATTCAATGAACTGCCGATTTCATGCACGAACCATAGCACAGTCGCTTGCGAAGCCAAGAAAAAAACGTATGATCGTTTAATTGCAAGATGAATCTCATGGGAGGGATCATGGCCTCGAACCGGGCGGCAATCTTCAATTTCGACCTTGGCGAGACCGCGGATGCGATCCGCGAGACGGTGCATGATTTCTCGACCAACGAGATCGCACCGCGCGCCGCCGAGATCGATCGCTCCAATACCTTTCCGCGCGACCTCTGGCCCAAGATCGGTGCGCTCGGCCTGCACGGCATCACGGTCGAAGAGGAGTATGGCGGCTCGGGCCTCGGCTATCTCGAGCATTGCATCGCGGTCGAGGAGATCTCGCGGGCGTCGGCCTCGGTCGGATTGGCCTATGGCGCTCATTCCAACCTCTGCGTCAACCAGATCCGCCGCAACGGCAACGAGGCGCAGAAGCGCAAATATCTGCCGAAGCTGATCTCGGGCGAGCATGTCGGCTCGCTGGCGATGTCGGAGCCCGGCGCCGGCTCGGATGTGGTCTCGATGAAGACCCGCGCCGAGAAGAAGGGCGACCGCTACGTGCTCAACGGCAACAAGATGTGGATCACCAACGGCCCGCACGCCGAGACGCTGGTGGTCTACGCCAAGACCGACGTCAACGCCGGCCCGCGCGGTATGACCGCCTTCATCATCGAAAAGGGCATGAAGGGATTCTCCACCGCGCAGAAGCTCGACAAGCTCGGCATGCGCGGCTCCGACACCTGCGAACTGGTGTTCGAGGATTGCGAGGTGCCGGAGGAGAACGTGCTCTCCGAAGTCGGCCGCGGCGTCAACGTGCTGATGTCTGGTCTCGACTACGAGCGCGCGGTGCTCGCAGCCGGGCCGATCGGGATCATGCAGGCCTGCATGGACGTCGTGCTGCCTTACGTGCACGAGCGCAAGCAGTTCGGCGAGCCGATCGGCTCGTTCCAGCTGGTGCAGGGCAAGATCGCCGACATGTACACCACGATGAACGCCTCGCGCGCCTATGTCTACGCGGTGGCAAAGGCCTGCGACCGCGGCGAGACCACACGCGAGGACGCAGCCGGCGCCATCCTCTATGCCGCCGAGAAGGCCACCCAATGCGCGCTGGATGCGATCCAGCTGCTGGGCGGCAACGGCTACATCAACGAGTATCCGACCGGCCGTCTGCTGCGCGACGCAAAGCTCTACGAGATCGGCGCCGGCACCAGCGAGATCCGCCGCATGCTGATTGGCCGCGAGCTGTTCGCCAAGACGGCTTGAGCTTCGCGCCGGCGGTCGCGCCATGGCGCGATCGCCTGACGTCCCCGATCCTGTCAGCTCCTCCAACGAAACGTGCAACACAGATGCCGCTTCATTCGACCATCGATCCGACATCTTCCGAATTCGCCCGCAACGCCGACGTGATGCGCGGCCTGGTCGCGGAGCTCCGCGACAAGCTCAACCAGGTGGCTGGCGGCGGGGGGGAGACCTCGCGCAAGCGCCACACCTCGCGCGGCAAGATGCTGGCGCGCGACCGCGTCGATCTGCTGGTCGACCCGGGCACCGCGTTCCTCGAATTGTCGCCGCTCGCTGCCAACGGCCTCTATGGCGGTGACGTGCATTCGGCGAGCGTCATTACCGGCGTCGGCCACATTGCGGGCCGCGAATGCATCATCGTTGCCAATGACGCCACCATCAAGGGCGGCACGTACTATCCGATGACGGTGAAGAAGCACCTGCGCGCCCAGGACATCGCGCGGCAGAACAATCTGCCCTGTGTCTACATGGTGGATTCCGGCGGCGCCTTCCTGCCGTTGCAGGACGAGATATTTCCCGACGAGCGGCATTTCGGGCGCATCTTCTACAATCAGGCCCAGATGTCGTCGCAGGGCATCCCGCAGATCGCGATCGTGATGGGCTCGTGCACGGCGGGCGGCGCCTATGTGCCGGCGATGTCGGACGAGAGCATCATCGTGCGCAATCAGGGCACCATCTTCCTCGGCGGCCCGCCGCTGGTGAAGGCCGCGACCGGCGAGGTCGTCACCGCCGAAGAGCTCGGCGGCGCCGATGTGCATTCCCGCCAGTCCGGCGTGACCGATCACTACGCCCAGAACGATGCGCATGCGATCGGCATCGCGCGACGCATCGTCGGCACGTTGAAGCAGCCGGCGAAGGCAACGCTCAACATGCGCGCCGTCCAGGAGCCGCTGTTTCCCGCCGAGGAGATCTATGGTGTGGTCTCCGCCGACGGGCGCAAGCCGTTCGACGTCCACGACATCATCGCGCGGATCGTCGACGGCTCCGAATTCGACGAATTCAAGAAGCTTTACGGCACCACGCTGATCTGCGGCTTCGCCCATATCTGGGGCTATCCGGTCGGCATCATCGCCAACAACGGCATCCTGTTCAGCGAGAGTTCGCTGAAGGGCGCGCATTTCATCGAGCTGTGCTGCCAGCGCGGCATTCCCCTGGTGTTCCTGCAAAACATCACCGGCTTCATGGTCGGCAAGAAATACGAGGCCGGCGGCATCGCGCGCGACGGCGCCAAGCTGGTGACAGCGGTTGCGACCGCCGGCGTGCCGAAATTCACCGTGGTGATCGGCGGCTCCTACGGCGCCGGCAACTATGGCATGTGCGGCCGCGCCTACAGCCCGCGCTTCCTCTGGCTGTGGCCGAACGCCCGCATCTCGGTGATGGGCGGCGAGCAGGCCTCGATGGTGCTGAGCCAGGTCAAGCGCGACGGCATCGAGGCCAAGGGCGAGAGCTGGTCGGCGGAAGAGGAAGACAAGTTCCGCGAGCCGATCCGGGCGCAGTACGAGAAACAGGGTAATCCCTATTACGCCACCGCGCGGCTGTGGGACGACGGCGTGATCGATCCCGCCGACACGCGTTTGGTGCTCGGGCTCGGCCTGTCGGCAGCGGCCAATGCGCCGATCGAACCCACCAAGTTCGGCCTGTTCAGGATGTGAGCCAAGGATCTGATCATGGACCGCTCAAAACTCTACCGGCGTTTCCGCACGCTGCTGATCGCCAACCGCGGCGAGATCGCCTGCCGCGTCATCCGCTCGGCGCGCGCCATGGGGCTGCGCACCGTCGCCGTCTATTCCGAGGCCGACCGCGAGGCGATGCATGTCGCGCTCGCCGACGAGGCGGTGCTGCTCGGGCCGGCGCGGGCGCGTGACAGCTATCTCAACATCGAGCGCGTCATCGCGGCGGCGAAGCAGACCGGCGCGGAGGCGGTGCATCCCGGCTACGGCTTCCTGTCGGAGAATGCCGAATTCGCGCAGGCCTGCCTCGACGCAGGTTTGGTGTTCGTCGGCCCGACCGCCGGGATGATGACGGCGATGGGGTCGAAATCCGGCTCGAAGGCGCTGATGGAGAAGGCCGGCGTGCCCTTGGTGCCGGGCTATCACGGCGAGGCCCAGGACGAAGCGATTTTGGCGGAAGCCGCCAACCGGATCGGCTTCCCGGTGCTGGTGAAGGCGTCGGCCGGCGGCGGCGGCCGCGGAATGCGCGTGGTCAATTCGGCGGCCGAGCTCGCGGCCGCGATCACCAGCGCCAAGCGCGAGGCCAAGGCGGCGTTCGGCGACGACCGCATGCTGATCGAGAAATACGTGCAGAATCCGCGCCACATCGAGGTGCAGATCATCGGCGACAGCCATGGCAATCTGCTCTCGCTGTGGGAGCGCGAATGCACGCTGCAACGCCGCCATCAGAAGGTGATCGAGGAGGCGCCGTCGCCGACCCTGAACGCTGCGCAGCGCGAGACGGTCTGCGAGGCCGCCCGCAAGGCTGCCGGTGCAGTCAACTATGTCGGCGCCGGCACTATCGAGTTCGTCTCCGACGGCAAGGACGTGTTCTTCATCGAGATGAACACCCGATTGCAGGTCGAGCATCCGGTCACGGAGCTGATCACCGGCGTCGATCTCGTGGAATGGCAGCTTCGCGTCGCGTTCGGCGAAGCGCTGCCGCTGAAGCAGAATGAGATCAGGTTGAACGGCCACGCCATCGAAGCGCGCGTCTACGCGGAGAATCCGCAGAAGAACTTCATGCCTTCGGTGGGCCGCATCAAGACCTGGCGGACTCCGCCGGACGGCGACGGACTGCGGATCGATGCCGGCTATCGCAGCGGCGACAATGTCTCGCCGTATTACGACGCGATGCTCGCCAAGGTGATCGCCTGGGCGCCGACGCGTGAAGGCGCGATCGAGAAGCTCAACCGTGGGCTTGAGCAGACCGACGTCCGCGGCATCGTCACCAACATCCCGTTCCTGTCGGCGCTGGTGACGCATCAGGCGACCAGGACCAATGCTATCGATACCGGCTTCATCGAGCGCGAGCTGAAAAACCTGACAGCGGGGCAGGGCGCGGCCGGCGATTTCGAACTGTGCGCGGCGGTGGCGGCGATCGTCGACGACGAGCAGAAGGCGGCGCGGCGCGAGGCCAACTCGCCCTGGCAGGCCTTCGGCTGGATGCCGGTCGGCCGCCGCCAGCGGGTGTTCTCGTTCAAGCAAGGCCATGAACCGCCGCAGACCATCACGCTGCACTATGGCAACGGTCCGTCGACGCTGTCGGTCGGCGGCCACGAGCTTGCCTTCGCGATCTCGTCATCCGGCGAGGATGGCTTCGACCTGACGCTCAACGGCCTCAAGTCGCGCGTTGCATCGGTCATCGAGGGCCACGAGCTTTATCTGCGTACCCGCAACGGCCGCTTCGACCTGCATTGGGTCGATCCGTTCGGCGGCGAAAGCGAGGAGCAGGTCGGCGAGGACAAGATCGTCGCGCCCTTGCCCGGCACCGTGGTGGCGCTGCTGGCCGAGGAGGGCGCGACGCTGGAGAAGGGCGCGCCGATCCTGACGCTGGAAGTGATGAAGATGGAGCAGACCCTGCGCGCGCCCTACGCCGGCGTGCTGAAGAAGCTCAAATGCAAGGTCGGCGATATCGTCGGCGAGGGTGTCGAGCTTGCGGAAGTGGAGCCTGCGGCTGCGTCATGAGCGATCAGGTCAAGATCATCGAGATGGGGCCGCGCGACGGCCTGCAGAATGAGAAGACGCCGGTCAGCGTCGCGGCGCGCATCGCCTTCGTCGAGGCGCTGGTGGCGGCGGGGCTCAATACCGTTGAGGTCGGCGCCTTCGTGTCGCCGAAGGCGATCCCGCAGATGGCGAGCTCCGACCAGGTGCTGTGCGGCGTCAGCCATATCAGGGATGCCGAATTCCACGTGCTGGTGCCGAACGAGAAGGGCTATGACGCCGCGCGCGCGGCCGGCGCCCGGGTGGTCTCGGTGTTCGCGGCGGCCTCCGAGGGCTTCTCACGCGCCAACATCAATTGCTCGATCGCGGAATCGATCGAGCGCTTCAAGCCGGTGCTGGCGCGTGCCAAGGCCGACGGCGTCAAGGTGCGTGGCTACGTCTCCTGCGTGCTCGGCTGCCCGTTCGACGGCGAGATCAAGCCGAAGGCGGTCGCCGACCTCGCGGTGACCCTGTGGGAGCTCGGCTGCTATGAGATCTCGCTCGGCGACACCATCGGTGTCGGCACGCCGCTCAAGGCCAGGGAGATGCTGCGCGCGGTCGGCGCCGAGCTTCCGGTCGCCAACCTTGCGATGCATTTCCACGACACCTACGGCCAGGCGCTCGCCAATCTCTATGCCGGCATGGAGGAGGGCGTCCGCGTCATCGATGCCGCCGCCGGCGGCCTCGGCGGCTGCCCCTACGCGCCCGGCGCCACCGGCAACGTCGCGACCGAGGATGTCGCCTACATGCTGGAAGGCATGGGCGTGACAACCGGCATCGACATGGACAAGCTGCTGGCCACGACGAACGAAGTTGCCACCTTGCTCGGCCGTCCGCCGGTGGGCCGTGTCGCCTCCGCGCTGAACGCGAAACGGAAGCGGCTCGGCGGCTCGTGAGCCTACGAGCGACGTCCGTCCGTCGCCATTGCGGGCATGCGCCAAGGCACGCTCCGGAATGACGGAAATCGGACGGGCTGCGACTTGACGCGGGGCCGCCCAATGGAACCCGCATTGCGGCGCACACGCCTTGTCATGGGGTTCCCGACCAAAATGCTCGAAAAGCATTCATGGCTTGGTGACTCAAAGGTGCTGAGGTGAGCGAGCTCGCAATTGCTCCAGGTGGCTCGCCATGTCCGGACAGGTGTCAGCTTCTCGTGGCCGAACGTTCTTGGCCGGAAAGATCGTTTTCAACTTCGGTCGGTCAGCGTTCGATTGCACGGTCCGGCAGCTCACCGATGCCGGGGCGACCGTGGAACTCGAAACCACGATCGGCATTCCCGACCACGTTCAGTTGTTGCTCGTCGGCACCAACCAGGTGAGGCCGTGCAAACGATTGTGGCAATCGGACCGGCAGCTCGGCCTCGCGTTTGAGGAGCAGCGGGCGAGCGCTGCAGCTTCGGCAGCCGCGCCGGCTTCCGCACCTGCGGGTCCCGCACCGTTCACCATTCCGGAGCGACGCAGCGGCGACATTCTGCGCGGGCACATGCTGGCGCTGCGCGCGGCGCTCGATCTGATCCCGGTCGGCATCCTGCTGCTGGATGCCGAACTGAAAGCCCTGTTCATCAACCGCGCGTTTCGGAACATGTGGGTGCTTCCGGACGCGGTTGCGGACCGCACCCCCAGCTTCACCGATCTGATGCGTCACGGTTGCAAGACCATGGCCTATGATCTGCCGGCCGAGCAGCTCGAAGCCTACCTTGCCGAACGCGTCCGCCTCGTGAGCATAGGGGACACAAACCCGATCGATCTCAGGCGCAGCAATGGTGATGTCATCCGATGTCAGTGCACGCCGCTGCCCGACGGCGGCCGGATGGTGAGCTACACGCCCGTAACCGACATCGTGCGCGCGTCGGACAAGCTGAAGGTGCTGACCGGGGCGCTCGAGAACGTGGAGGACGGCGTCGTGCTGCTCGATCGCGATCTCAATGCGGTGTTCCTCAATCGCAGGATGCGGGAATTCTGGGAGGTGAGCGAGGAGGAGGTCGCGCGGCATCCCGCCTATGTCACGCTGATCGCGCGCAATCGCCGGGCAGTCCCGACGGGCGCAACGGCGGAGCAGATCAAGGCCTTTCCGGCGAAGCGGATCGCGGAGATCAAGGCGGGCGACCACAAGCGCGACTTGCAGACGCCGGACGGCCGCAATATCCGGGTCCATTGCTCGACGATGGCAAATGGCGGCCGGATGCTGACCTTTGTCGACGTCACCGATCTTGTCCGCAATGCGCGACAGCTGGAGGTGCTCGCGACCACCGATCCACTCACTGGACTGTTCAACCGCAGGCACTTCCTCATGACGTTGGATGCGGAGTGGAGCCGGTTCCAGCGCTACTATCGTTCGGTCTCCGTCCTGATGGTCGATATCGATCACTTCAAGAGCATCAACGACCGGTTCGGCCACGCGATCGGTGACGAGGCGATCAAGGCGGTCGCCGAGATCTGCACGCGCGGCAAGCGCAAGTCGGACATTGTCGGCCGCATCGGAGGCGAGGAGTTCACGGTTCTGTTGCCGGAAACGACATTGTCGCGCGCCCGAACTGTTGCCGAGCGGATTCGCAGGCGGGTCGAAGGACTGACGTTGACGGCGGACGGCCGTCCGGTGTCCGTCACGGTGAGCATCGGCGTTGCCGAAGCCCTCACGAGCATGTCCGGGATAGACGCCCTGATGAAGGCCGCCGACGCCGCGCTCTACCAGGCCAAGGAAGGCGGCCGCAATCGGACGCAGTGCTGGCTGCCGCCGGCGCCGCCGAAGCTGGCGGCGGAGTAGGCCTGAGTTGCAGCTTGAACGAGCTTAGTAACATGACTGCAACTAAACAGCTACTTGGTCAGGCGCCCGTCAGGTTCCCATAAGGACTGATAATACATGGTTGCCTTACGGACACGATTGTTGCGTCGTTGCAACGGTGTCGGAACATTTAACCCTAAAAGCAGCCCATCCGTAGTCGCGCCGCTTTTTGGCCACACCCTGACATGAAAGGATATTCACCTAGCTGAATAGCCAGCGCTCCGACGACGGGACATTTTATCGGTTCCAGCGTTGATGGAGGAAGGGCGCAGGAAAAAGAGCGCCGGAACAGGGTCGCGATGGACGTCAAGACGAACATCAAGAGCAGGCTGCCCAGCCGTCACGTGACGGAGGGCCCCCAGCGCGCGCCGCATCGTTCCTATCTCTATGCGATGGGGCTGACGACAGCCCAGATTCATCAACCCTTTGTCGGCGTTGCTTCATGTTGGAATGAAGCGGCCCCCTGCAACATTTCGCTGATGCGCCAGGCGCAGGCGGTGAAGAAGGGCGTGGCTTCGGCCGGCGGTACACCGCGCGAATTCTGCACCATCACCGTGACCGATGGCATCGCCATGGGCCATGACGGCATGCGCTCGTCGCTGCCGTCGCGCGAATGCATCGCCGATTCGGTCGAGCTGACCGTCCGCGGCCACGCCTATGACGCGCTGGTCGGGCTCGCCGGCTGCGACAAATCGCTGCCGGGCATGATGATGGCGATGGTCCGTCTCAACGTGCCCTCGATCTTCATCTATGGCGGCTCGATCCTGCCGGGCAACTTCCGTGGCCAGCCGGTGACCGTGCAGGACATGTTCGAGGCGGTCGGCAAGCACTCGGTCGGCGCCATGTCGGACGAGGACCTCGACGAGATCGAGCGGGTGGCGTGCCCCTCGGCCGGCGCCTGCGGCGCCCAGTTCACCGCCAATACCATGGCGACTGTGTCCGAGGCGATCGGCCTCGCGCTGCCGTATTCGGCCGGGGCTCCGGCGCCGTATGAGATCCGCGACTCCTTCTGCGCCGCCGCCGGCGAGAAGGTGATGGAGCTGATCGAGAAAAACATCCGGCCCCGTGACATCGTCACCCGCGAAGCCCTTGAAAATGCTGCGGCCGTGGTTGCAGCCTCAGGTGGTTCGACCAATGCTGCGCTGCACCTGCCGGCGATCGCCCATGAGTGCGGCATCAAATTCAATTTGTTCGACGTTGCCGAAATCTTCAAAAAGACTCCTTACGTCGCGGATTTGAAGCCGGGCGGCCGTTATGTTGCCAAAGACATGTTTGAAGTAGGTGGCATTCCGCTGCTGATGAAGACGCTGCTCGACCATGGCCACCTGCACGGGAATTGCCTCACCGTCACTGGCCGAACGATCGCCGAAAACCTCAAAAGCGTGAAATGGAATCCGCACCAGGATGTGGTGCGGCCCGCCGACAATCCGATCACCGTCACAGGTGGCGTTGTCGGGCTGAAGGGTAATCTCGCTCCGGAGGGTGCGATCGTGAAGGTCGCGGGAATGTCCAACCTGAAGTTCACCGGTCCGGCCCGGTGCTTCGACCGCGAGGAAGACGCTTTCGAGGCGGTGCAGAAGCGCACCTACAAGGAAGGCGAAGTGATTGTGATCCGCTACGAGGGGCCGAAGGGCGGTCCCGGGATGCGGGAGATGCTGGCGACCACGGCGGCGCTGACCGGGCAGGGGATGGGGGGCAAGGTTGCCCTGATCACCGATGGCCGGTTCTCCGGCGCCACCCGTGGCTTCTGCATCGGACATATTGGACCTGAAGCGGCCGTCGGCGGGCCGATCGGGTTATTGCAGGACGGCGACATCATCGAGATCGATGCGGTCGCCGGCACACTTGACGTAAAATTGAGCGACGCCGAGCTCGCAAATCGTAAGACCAAATGGGCCCCTCGGGCGACTAACCACACATCTGGTGCGCTGTGGAAGTACGCCGAGCAAGTGGGGCCGGCGGTGGATGGCGCAGTCACCCATCCGGGTGGCGCGCACGAGAAACAGTGTTATGCGGACGTTTAGGCGTACGATTTTTGCGTTTGCGTTAGGGGCCATTCCGGTGGCGGGCCCTGGATTCGGATTCGACGGAGCCCCGGTCAACCCCCAGGATACCGTTCTGCCGGTGGTCGCGCCGCAGCCGGGCTCGGCGGCTGCGTTGAAGCGGGCCACGACGCCGGTTGCCCCGACGGCGACCGCGCCGACCTCGTCCTTCAGCACGCTGCAGTATCAGGCCGAGGGCGGCCACCCCGTGGCGCAGTGGAAGCTCGGCAAGATGTACGCCGAGGGCGACGGCGTGATCCAGGACGACATGCGCGCCTTCGAATATTTCAGCCGGATCGCCAATGCGCATGCCGAGGATTCACCGTCGGCGCCGCAAGCCTCGATCGTGGCCAACGCCTTTGTCGCGCTCGGCCGCTACTATCTGAACGGCATTCCCAATTCCAAGGTGAAGGCGGACACCGAGCGCGCGCGGGAGATGTTCTCCTATGCGGCGTCCTATTTCGGCAATGCCGACGCCCAGTACGACCTTGCCCGGCTGTATTTGAAGACGCCGGATGCATCGCGGGATGATTTCCGCTATGGCGCGCGCTGGCTGGGCCTTGCCGCCCAGAAGGGCCAGCATCAGGCGCAGGCGCTGCTTGGCCAGATGCTGTTCAACGGCGACCGGCTGCCGCCGCAGCGGGCGCGCGGCCTGATGTGGCTGACCCTGGCGCGCGACAGCGCCACGCCCGACGAGGCCTGGATCAAGGAAAGCTACAACCGGGCGATCGCCAAGGCGTCGGAAGACGACCGTGCGATGGCACTGCAGATGCTCGAGCACTGGGTGCAAGGTCGTCGCGATTAGAGGCCGCCGCGACTGAGATCGCGGGCGGCCCTTGGAACTCGCTCGGGGCTCAGGCGGTCTCGAAATCGAGATCGGCCCAGACCGGGACATGGTCGGACGGCTTCTCCCAGGCGCGGACATAGCTGTCGATGCCGACATCGATCAGCCGGTCGCTGGCCTGCGGCGACATCAGGAGATGGTCGATCCGCAGCCCCCAGTTCTTCTGCCAGGCGCCGGCCTGGTAATCCCAGAAGGTGTACTGGCCGGGCTCGTCATTGACTGCCCGCAGCGCATCCGTGAGGCCGAGGCCGAGCAGGGACTGGAAGGCCTCGCGGGTCGCCGGGCGGAACAGCGCGTCGTCGGCCCATGCGGCCGGATTGTAGACGTCGCGGGCCGCCGGGATGACATTGTAGTCGCCGGCCAGGATCAGCGGCTCCTCGGCCTTAAGCCGTTCCTTCGTGTACTCAAGAAGCCGCGACATCCATTTGAGCTTGTAGGGATATTTGTCGGTGTTCGCGGGATTGCCGTTGGGCAGGTAAAGGCATGCGACCCGTACCACGCCCTGTTTCAGCGTCACGACGCCTTCGAGGAAGCGGGCATGGGCGTCCTCGTCGTCGCCGGCGAGGCCCGATTTGGTCTCGTCGAACGGCAGCTTGGAGAGCAGCGCGACGCCGTTGAAGGTCTTCTGCCCGTGGGTGACGACATTATACCCGAGCGCCTCGACCTCGAGCCGAGGGAAAGCGTCATCGACGCATTTGATCTCCTGCAGGCAAACGATGTCCGGAGAGCACTCCTTCAGCCAGGCGACCAGCAGTTCGATCCGTTGCCGGACCGAGTTGACGTTCCAGGTGGCGATGCGAACTGTCATCGGAAGTCCCTTATTTCATGACGCTTTCGCGTCACTTGATGCCTAGACCAAGCGTTTGCGCATCTCGATGTGTGGGATGCCGGCTTCCTCGAACTCGTCGCCGCACCGTTCGAACCCGGCGCGCGCATAGAACGGCTCCGCGTGCGTCTGAGCGTTGAGGATCAGTTCGGGATAGCCGAGTTCTGCCGCCTTGGCCATCAGCGCGTCCAGTACTCGGGCGCCAACGCCCGTGCCACGTGCCGTTTCGAGCACGGCCATGCGGCCGATATGGCCGTCGGGGAGCAGCCGGCCGGTGGCAACGGGTGTGCCGTCATCGGTAAACGCCAGCGCATGCCAACTCGACGCGTCCATCTCGTCCCATTCCAGTTCGACCGGCACGCCCTGTTCTTCGACAAAGACTTTGTAACGGATGGCGCCGGAGCGTTCGCGGGCGTCTTCCCAAGTGCAGATCAGGACGGAGGTGGACATAGGGCGGCGATTGGCGGGCGCCCGAGGAGGCGCAGTATTTCACTTTCGTGGCATACCATATGCGGTCCGGCTGTGCTAACCCTCTCCGGAAACAAGGCGTAACAATTGCCGATGGGGGAGTCGCGAAGCGTCCCGCCTTCAAGGGAAGGGGCGGCGCACGTGCAAAATTATGAAAAAACGCAGTTTGGTTCTGACTGTCGCGGTCCTCGGCATTGCGGCCGGGGCGGCCTACATGATCCGCTCTTCGTGGATGGGCGGCGGTTCCGCAACCACGCAAGGGCCCCCGCGGCCGCGGGTAGTCTCGGTGGATCTGGCCAAGGCGGAACGCAGATCGGTGCCGGTCGATGTCGATGCGATCGGAACGGTCACGCCGATCTCCAGCGTGGCGCTGAAATCGCGGCTGGAGACCACCATCGTCTCGGTGCATTTCGAGGACGGCGCCAGGGTCAATGAGGGCGACCTGCTGTTCATGCTCGACGCGCGACAGATCGACGCCCAGATCGAGCAGGCCGAGGGTGTCCTAGCCCGCGACCAGGCCCAGCTCGAGGGCGCACAGCGCGACCAGCGCCGCTACACCGAACTGGTCGGCAAGGGCGCGACCACCCAGGTCAACCTCGACAACGCCAAGACCCAGTCCGACGTCCTGATCGGCACCATCAAGGCCGACCAGTTCGCGCTGGAAAATCTCCGCGTCCAGAAGAGCTACACCGTGATCCGGGCGCCGTTTGCGGGCCGGATCAGCGCCGCCAACGTCAAGGTCGGGAACTTCGTCCGTCCCGCCGATACGCAACCGCTCGCGATCATCAACCAGATGGCGCCGGTTTATGTCACCTTCGCAATCCCGCAGCGGGCGCTGGTCGATCTGCGCGACGCCATGGGAAAGGGTGATCCCAAGGTGATCGCGACCATTCCCGGCCACCAGCGCTCCGAAAGCGGCAAGGTCGCCATGGTCGAGAACGCCGTCGATGCAACCACCGGCATGGTGACCGTGCGCGGCGTCATGAACAATGCCAGCGAGACGCTGTGGCCGGGCACCATCGTGCAGACCAAGCTGATCATCCGCAGCGAGGACGCCGTCGTGGTGCCCACGGTCGCGGTGCAGCGCAGCCAGAACGGCAATTTCGTCTTCGTGGTCAGGGACGGCGTCGCCAAGGTCCAGCCCGTCAAGGTCGATCGCACGTTCCAGGGCTCGTCGGTGATCTCTGACGGACTGGCGGGCGATGAAAGCGTCGTCGTCGACGGCCAGCTGCTGCTGTCGGAGGGATCGCGGGTCGAGTTGCGGGCGCGCAAGGCCGGAGCCTGACCTATGACGCTGTCCGAGCTCTGCATCCGCCGCCCGGTCATGACGACGCTGATCACTGCGTCGATCATCGCCTTCGGCCTGTTCGGTTTCCGCCTGCTGCCGGTCTCGGCGCTGCCCAAGGTGGACTTCCCGACCATCGCAGTCACCGCGACCCTGCCGGGCGCCAGCGCCGACACCATGGCGGCCTCGGTTGCAGGGATCATCGAGCGTCAGCTCTCGACGATTGCCGGCATCTCCTCGATGTCCTCGAACTCGTCGCAGGGCACCAGCGTCATCACCATCCAGTTCGACCTCAACCGCAGCATCGATGCCGCGGCGCTCGACGTGCAGACGGCATTGACGATCGCGCAGCGCCGGCTGCCGATCGAGATGACGATCCCGCCGAGCTTCCGGAAGGTGAACCCGGCCGATTTCCCGGTGCTGTTCGTCTCGCTGGGGTCGGCGACGCTGCCGCTGTCGGCGGTCAACGAATACGGCGACATCACGATCGGGCAGGCGCTGTCGCAGCTGCCGGGGGTCGCGCAGGTCCTGATCTACGGCGCGCAGAAATTCGCGATCCGGGTCCAGGCCGATCCGGAGGCCGCGGCCGCCCGGGGCGTCTCGATGGAGGACATCCGCGCAGCGGTGTCGCGCGCCAATTCCTCCACCCCGGTCGGCACGCTGAACGGTCCCAAGCAGGACGTCGCGCTGCAGGCCTCCGGCCAGATGGACAAGGCGGCCGACTACCGCCAGATCTATGTCGCTTGGCGCAACGGTTCGCCGGTCCGACTCGACGAGATCGCCAAGGTCTATGACAGCGTCGAGAACGACAAGATCGCGACCTGGATGAACGACGAGCGCGCGATCGTGCTCGCGATCCAGAAACAGCCCGACGCCAACACCGTCGCCGTCGTCGACGCCGTTCTCGCAAAGCTGCCGTCGCTGCGCGCCGCGATCCCGCCCTCGGTAACGATGCAGGTGATGATGGACCGCTCGGTCTCGATCCGGCAGGCGGTCAGCGACGTCGAGGAGACCCTGCTGATCGCGATCGGGCTCGTCATCCTGGTGATTTTCCTGTTTCTGCGCTCGGCGTCGGCGACTTTCATTCCGGCGCTCGCGGTGCCGATCTCGCTGTTCGGCACCTGCGCTGCGATGTACGCGCTGGATTACTCCATCAACAACATGACGCTGCTGGCGCTGACGCTCTCGGTCGGCTTCGTGGTCGATGACGCCATCGTGATGCTGGAGAACATCGTCCGCCATATCGAGCATGGCATGAAGCCGTTCGAGGCGGCACTGAAGGGCGCCCGCGAGATCGGCTTCACCATCATCTCGATCACGTTCTCGCTGATTGCCGTGTTCATCCCGGTGCTGCTGATGGGCGGCATCGTCGGCCGCGTGTTCCGCGAATTCGCGGTCACGATCTCGGTCGCGATCATCGTCTCCGGCTTCGTGTCGCTGACCCTGACGCCGATGCTGTGCGCCCGCGTGCTGCGCGCGCATGATGCGACCAGGCGGCCGAACATCGCGCTGCGGGCGTTCGAGGCGATGTTCGAGGCCTGGCTGCGCGCCTATGAATGGGCACTGGACTGGGTGCTGGCCAAGAAGGCCTTGATGCTGGTGGTGACGCTCGCGACGCTCGGCGGCACAGTCTATCTCTACATGATCGTGCCGAAGGGCTTCTTCCCGCAGGAGGATACCGGCTTCCTGATCGGCGTGACGGAAGCCGCGACCGACACCTCGTTCGAGGCGATGAAGGTGCGCCAGCAGGCACTGGTCGACGTGCTCAGGACCGATCCGGCGATCGACTATGTCAATTCCACCGTCGGCTCCGGCGGTCCCAATTCGACCACCAATTACGGCCGGCTGTTCATTGCGCTGAAGCCGCAGAACACCCGCGACAACGCCGCTGTCGTGATCGGGCGGCTGCGCCAGAAGGCGCGCGAGATCCCGGGCATGCAGGCGTTCTTCCAGAGCGTCCAGAACCTCAACATCGGCGGCCGCATCTCCAAGAGCCAGTATCAATACGTGATGCAGAGCGGCGATACCGAGGCGCTGTACCGGCTGGCGCCTGAGATGCGCGACAAGATCGAGAAGATCCCGGGCCTGCTCGACGTCACCACCGACCTCTACATCAAGAACCCGCAGATGACAGTCGACATCGACCGCGAGAAGGCGGCGGTGTACGGCATCACCGTCGACCAGGTCCGCAACCAGCTCTACAACGCCTATGGTTCGCGGCAGGTCGGCACTATCTACATGCCGTCGAACGACTACCAGATCATTCTCGAGGTGCAGCCGCAGTTTCGGGTCGATCCGTCAGACCTCTCGAAGCTCTACATGAAGACCGCGAGCGGCCAGACCATTCCGCTGGATGCGGTGGCCCGGCTGGTGCCGACGGTCGGACCGCTGCAGATCAACCACCAGGGCCAGCAGCCGGCGGTGACGATCTCGTTCAATCTCGCGCCGGGCAATTCGCTCGGCTACGCAGTCGACAAGATCACCGAGCTCGAGCAGAATTCAAGCCCGCCGCCAACGATTGCGACCGGCTTCTCCGGCACCGCGCAGGTGTTCCAGGATTCGCTGCGCGGGCAGGGCGTCCTGATCCTCGCCGCGGTGTTCGCGGCTTTCGTCATCCTTGGCATTCTCTACGAAAGCTTCATCCATCCGATCACCATCATCTCGGGCTTGCCGTCGGCCGGTATCGGCGCGATCCTGACGTTGACGCTGTTCGGGATGGAGCTGTCGGTGATCGCAATGATCGGCATCGTGATGCTGGTCGGCATCGTCAAGAAGAACGCGATCATGATGGTCGACTTCGCGCTGGAGCGCCGCCGCGTGGGGTTGAGTGCCGAGCATGCGATCCGCGAGGCCGCTCTGCTGCGCTTCCGCCCGATCATGATGACGACGTTCGCGGCGATCTTCGGCACGCTGCCGATCGCGCTCGGTGCCGGCGCCGGTGCGGAGCTGCGTCAGCCGCTCGGCGTCGCCGTGGTCGGCGGCCTCTGCGTCTCACAACTGCTGACGCTGTTCATCACGCCTGTCATCTACATCTATCTCGACCGCATCGACCGCGGCCTGCGGCGCAAGCTCGACCCGCAGGCGGACGGTGACATCGAACGGCCGCAGGTGGTCGCGGCCGAGTAGCAGGCGGCGGTTAGATCGAGAAGCTGGTGCCGCAGCCGCAGGAGGCGGTGGCGTTCGGATTGACGACGCGGAACGAGGCGCCGATCAAATCGTCGACGAAGTCGACCTCCGAACCCGCGAGGAACGGGACCGAGGCGGGATCGATCAGCACCACGGCGCTGTCGCGCTCGATCACGAGGTCGTCATCGGCCTGGGTGCGCTCGACGTCGAACTTGTACTGGAAACCGGAGCAGCCGCCGCCCTCGACCGAAATGCGCAGCTTGGCGCCGTCGCCTTCCTTGCTGAGGATCTGCCCGATCCGGCGGGCGGCCCGTTCGCTGACGGTGATGGCAGCAGTCATATCGGTCTCCGAAACCTTGATTCGAGGCATGGTCGGATCGGATCATGCCCGGCGTCATAGCCAATTCATTTGGTCAGCCGCCTCAGGCATAGTTAAGTGCGTCGGACCATGGAATCAAATGGATAAGGACTAAAATACTGTGTCGGTCGGAATGGCTGCCCCCCGCGCGCCTTATGCCTGCGACCCCGACCACAGCCGCGGCCGGCTGGTCGCGGAGCCGCCGAGCCGGACCCGGAGCCCGTTCCGGCGCGACTGCGACCGGGTCATCCATTCCACCGCGTTCCGCCGCCTGAAGCACAAGACCCAGGTCTTCGTCTTCCACGAGGGCGACCATTACCGCACCCGGCTGACTCATTCGCTGGAGGTGGCGCAGATCGCCCGCGCACTGGCGCGCCAGCTCGGGGTCGACGAGGATCTGACCGAGACGCTGGCGCTCGCGCATGACCTCGGCCATCCGCCGTTCGGGCATGCCGGGGAGCGCGCGCTCGATGACTGCCTCAAGGATGATGGCGGCTTCGACCACAATGCACAGGCGCTGCGGGTCGTCACCTTGCTGGAACACCGCTATCCCGAGTTCGGGGGGCTGAACCTGACCTGGGAATCGCTCGAGGGGATCGTCAAGCACAACGGCCCGCTGACCGAACGCAACGGTGCGCCGGCCGGCCGCTACCTGGACAGCGGCCTTCCGGTCGGGATCGCCGACTACAACAGGACCTACGACCTCGAGCTCTGGAGCTACGCCTCGCTCGAGGCGCAGATCGCCGCCTTCGCCGACGACATCGCCTATGACGCGCACGACATCGACGACGGCCTGCGCGCCGGCCTGTTCGCGGTCGACGACCTCAAGGAGATGCCGCTGACCGCTGAAATCATCGCCGAGATCGATCGCCATTACCCCGGGCTCGATGAGGTCCGGCGCGGTGCCGAGCTGGTACGTGAGCTGATCTCACATTTCATCAATGCCGTCTTCAACGAGGCGAGCCGGCGCCTTGCGGCCGCCCGGCCGCAATCGGCCAAGGACGTGCGCCATCACAATGCGCCGCTTATCGCGTTTCCGGCCGAGGTGGCGGAGCAGGAGGCGGCGATCAAGGCGTTCCTGTTCCGGCGGATGTATCGCCACCAGCGGGTGATGATCGTGATGCGGGAGGCGGAGCAGGTGGTCCGCAATCTGTTCGAGCGCTACCGGCAATCGCCCGGCGACCTGCCGGCGGAATGGATCGAGGGCAGCGTGCAGGAGACCACGAACGCGCGGAACAGGCGGATCGGCAATTTCATTGCCGGGATGACCGACCGTTTCGCCCTGATCGAGCACCAAAGGCTTTTTGACTCGACCCCGGATTTGCGTTAGCGCCCTGCCATGGCCGACACCACTGCTTCACCACACCTTTTTGCCGACATGCTGACGCGCGTGCACGCGATCTGTGCCGCGGTCGGAGCCGAGGATAACTGGCCCGCGGGCATCGACCTCACACGCGTCGTGGTGGAGCCGCCGCGCGATGCCAGCCATGGCGACATGGCGACCAATGCCGCGATGGTGCTCGCCAAGGACGCCAAGGCCAAGCCGCGCGAGCTCGCCGACAAGATCGCCGCGCGGCTGCGCGCCGACGCGCTGGTGGCCTCGGTCGATGTCGCTGGGCCCGGCTTCATCAACCTGACCCTGAAGCCGCAGGTCTGGGCAGACGGGCTGCGCGCCGTGCTGGCCGCCGGCTCCGCTTACGGACGCAGCGACATCGGCAAGGCCGAGAAGGTCAATGTCGAATACGTCTCGGCCAATCCGACCGGACCGATGCATGTCGGCCATTGCCGCGGTGCCGTGTTCGGCGACGCGCTGTGCAGCCTGCTGCAATTCGCCGGCTTCGACGTTTGCCGCGAATATTACATCAATGATGCCGGTGCCCAGGTCGACGTGCTCGCGCGCTCGGCGTTCCTGCGTTACCGCGAGGCGCTGGGGCAGGACATCGGCGCGATCCCGGAAGGGCTCTATCCCGGTGATTACCTCGTGCCGGTCGGCGAGGCGCTCGTCAAGGAATACGGCGAGAAGCTGCTCGACATGACCGAAGCCGCGTGGCTGCCGATCGTGCGCGACAAGGCGATCGCCATGATGATGGAGATGATCAAGGGCGATCTAGCCGCGCTCAATATCCATCACGACGTGTTCTTCTCCGAGCGTTCGCTGATCACCTCGGGCAACAACAAGGTCGCCGAGACCATCGATTTCCTGCGCGCCAAGGGCGACATCTATGAGGGCCGGCTGCCGCCGCCGAAGGGCAAGCCGGTCGAGGATTACGAGGACCGCGAGCAGTCGCTGTTCCGCGCCACCGCGTATGGCGACGACGTCGATCGTCCGCTGATCAAGTCGGACGGCTCGTACACGTACTTCGCGTCCGATATCGCCAACCACCGCAACAAGTTCGAGCGCGGGTTCACCAACCTTATCGACGTGTTCGGCGCCGATCACGGCGGCTACATCAAGCGCATGCAGGCGGCCGTGAAAGCGGTGACCGCGGGCAAGGCGACACTCGACGTCAAGATCGTGCAGCTTGTGAAGCTGCTGCGCGACGGCGAGCCGGTGAAGATGTCGAAGCGGTCAGGCGAATTCGTCACGCTGCGCGAAGTCGTCGACGAGGTCGGCTCCGACGCCGTGCGGTTCATGATGCTGTTCCGCAAGAACGACGCGGTGCTCGATTTCGACCTCGCCAAGGTGATCGAGCAGACCAAGGACAATGCCGTCTTCTACGTCCAGTACGGCCACGCCCGCGGCCATTCGATCTTCCGCAATGCGCGGGAAGAAGCGGTTCCGGACCTGCCGACGTCCGACGAGGCCCGGCTCGCCTATCTGCGGAGCGCTGCGGTCGAACGGTTGACCGACCCGGCCGAGCTCGATTTGCTCAAGCGGCTGGCGCTTTATCCCCGGATGATCGAGGCCGCGGCGGTGGCACATGAGCCGCACCGAATCGCTTTTTATCTATATGATTTGGCCAGTGAATTTCATGCGCTTTGGACCAAGGGGCGCGATTTGCCCTATTTACGCTTCATTATCAATAATGATGCAGAGATCACGAGGGCGCGACTGGCAATGGTTCAGGGCGTCGTCTCGGTTCTGGCATCGGGCTTAGCTGTTCTAGGCGTCCACGCTCCGACCGAGATGCGGTAGGCAGGGGCATTTGGCCCTCACGAGTGGGGATTTGTGAGGGCATCTGGCAGGGGCCAACTCGTTCGGACCGGCTGTGCCGGCGATCTTGGCGCTGTCCCGAAGGGGATGCATCATCACGATGGCTGATCGATATCAGGACCGAAATTTTTCCGCCGACACGGCCTCGAGGGCCGACAGCGATCCGCTTGCTGAACTGGCCCGGCTGATCGGCCAGACGGATCCATTCGGCACCGCCAACAAGCCGCCGCCGCGTCCGCTGCAGTCGCGCGCCAATGCGCGGCCGCAACAGTATGAGCCGCAGGCGGAAGAGGACGAGACCCCGCCCGCAGGCCCGCCGCCCTGGATGCAGCGCGCGCGGCAGGAGGCGGCCCCGCCGCCGCCCGTGCAGCACACCGAATACGAAGAGCCGGAGCAGGACTATCAACCGAAGCCGGTGCATCCGCTGCACCGCTATGCGGCCCAGCAGGCACAGCCGCCTGCGCCCGCGCCGGTCGCGACCTATCGGCCGGTCGAGCCCCCCCGGCAGCCTGAGGCCTTCGACGAGGAGCCGCATTATCAGGCCAACGATCAGGGGCACGATACGTCGCGCTATGACGACGCGCTCTACGGCCAACTGGAGGCCGGTGAACAGGATCTGCAGCGCGATCCGTCCTATCCGGACGATCCCTACGCCTATGATGCCTATGAGGAAGAACCCGAACCGCGCAAGCGGAGCAGCGGCCTGATGACGGTCGCCGCGGTCGTGGCACTCGCGGTGGTCGGCACTGGTGGCGCGCTCGCCTATCGCAACTATGTCGGCTCGCCCCGAACGGGCGAACCGCCGATCATCAAGGCTGACAATACGCCGACCAAGGTGTTGCCGGCCCAGGCCGATGCGCCGGCCAAGACGCCGGACCGCATGGCGACGGGGGACGGCACCGAGAAGATCGTGTCGCGCGAGGAGACCCCGGTCGACGTCAATTCGAAGACCGCCGGTCCGCGCGTGGTGTTTCCGGCGCTGAACGCCAATGCGAATCCGCCGCCCGCCGCCAGCGTGCAGACGGCGCAGCCCGCGCCGGCGCCGATCGCCGCGAACGGGACCCTGCCGAACAATGAGCCGCGCAAGGTCCGGACGTTGTCGGTCAAGGGCGATTCGCCTGACGGCGCACAGGCTGCGGCCGCCGCGCCGGCCAAGCCGGCCGCAGCGAAGCCTCCAGTGTCGCGCGGCAACCCGTCGGCAGCCAATGCCAGTGTGAACGCGCCGATGTCGCTGACTCCGGGCGGCCAGCCCGACCCTGCGCCCGCCGCACCTCCGACCCGAATCGCGTCGACCTCGACGGCCTCGGTCGGTGGTGGCGGATACCTGGTGCAGGTGTCGTCGCAGAAGAACGAGGCCGACGCGCAGTCGTCCTATCGAACGCTGCAGGGCAAATATCGCAGCGTGCTCGGTTCGCAGCCTTTGGTGGTCAAACGCGTCGATCTCGGTGAGAAGGGCGTCTATTACCGCGCCTTCGCGGGCCCGTTCGCGTCGTCGGAAGAGGCGAGCCAGCTGTGCAAAAGCCTGATGTCGGCCGGTGGGCCGCAGTGCCTCATCCAAAGAAATTAACGGCCGTTTCCTTGACCCGTGAGCCGCATACGGCCTAATCGGCCGAATGACGAACCGCGGATTCATCACGGGCGTATCCGGCCTGATCCTCAACGACGCTGAACGCGAATTTATTCGCGCCGAGCGGCCATGGGGCTTCATCCTGTTCAAGCGCAACATCGAGAGTCCGGCCCAAGTGGCGGCTCTTATTGGGGAACTCCGGAAAGCGGCTGGCATGGCCGAAGCCCCGGTTCTGATCGACCAGGAAGGCGGGCGGGTGCAACGGCTCGGCCCTCCGCATTGGCCGGTCTATCCGCCCGGCGCGAGCTTCGGCGCGCTCTACGACATCGACCCGAAGCTCGGCCTTGCCGCGGCGCGGCTCAGCTCGCGGCTGATCGCGGCCGACCTGATCGACCTCGGAATATCAGTCGATTGCCTGCCTTTGGCCGACGTTCCCGTCGCCGGGGCGGACGCAGTGATCGGCAACCGAGCCTATGGAACCGAACCGGGCAAGGTCGCGGCGATCGCGCGTGCGGTCACGGATGGGCTGGAACAGGGCGGCGTGCTGCCGGTTCTCAAGCACATCCCCGGCCATGGCCGGGCCACGGCGGACAGCCATTTCCGGCTTCCAACGGTCGATACAGCCAGAGATGAGCTGGAACGGACCGATTTCGCCGCGTTCCAGCCGCTGGCGGACTTGCCGATGGCCATGACTGCACATGTTGTGTTTAGCGCGCTGGACCCCGTCCATCCGGCGACGACTTCTGCGACAATCATCGAACAGGTGATTCGCGGCCTGATCGGGTTTCAGGGTTTGTTGATGAGTGATGACGTGTCGATGAATGCGCTGGCCGGATCGATTGCCGAGCGGACCCGCGCCATCGTCAGCGCCGGTTGCGACATGATCCTGCACTGCAACGGCAATCTCGACGAGATGCGCGAAGTCGCGCGGGAAACGCCGGAACTGACCGGCAAGGCGCTTGAGCGCGCCAAGGCTGCGCTCGCTGTGCGGAAGCAGCCGGAGCCGCTGGACCGGCAGGCGGCGCGGGCTGAACTGGATGCGTTGTTGGATCGGGTAGGGACGGCATGACCGCTGAAATTCTATCGTTCGATACCGGGCGGCCGGCCGACCTTGCTGATGGCGAACCGGCGCTGGTGGTCGACGTCGAGGGCTACGAGGGCCCGCTCGACCTGCTGCTGACGCTGGCTCGGCAGCAGAAGGTCGACCTGTCGAAGATCTCGATCCTGGCGCTCGCCGACCAGTATCTCTCGTTCATCGAGGCAGCGCGCAAGATCCGCCTCGAACTCGCCGCCGACTATCTGGTGATGGCAGCCTGGCTCGCCTTCCTGAAGTCGCGGCTGCTGCTGCCGGAACCGCCGACCGCTGAGGGGCCGAGCGCCGAGGAAATGGCGACCGCGCTTGCCAACCAGTTGCGTCGTCTCGAGGCGATCCGTGAGGCGGCGAACCGGCTGATGAACCGGCCGCAGTTCCAGCGCGATATCTTCCCGCGCGGCAATCCGGAATCGATCGCCGAGATCAAGCATCCGAAGTTCACCGCGACGCTGTACGACCTGCTGTCGGCCTATGCCACGCAGCGCGCGTCGCGGGTGCTGACGTCGGTGCATCTGGCCAAGCGGACGGTGTGGTCGCTTGCGGAAGCGCGCGCCTCGCTGGAGCGGCTGGTCGGCATCGCCGAGGACTGGAGCTGCCTCGACGAGTACCTGATGAGCTACGTCGCCGATCCCACCCAGAAGGCGACGGTGTTCGCATCGAGCTTCGCCGCCGCCCTCGAACTGGTTCGCGAGGGTGAGATGGAAATCAACCAGAAGCAGGCGTTCGCGCCGATCTATTTCCGAAAGCGTCCAGCGCAAGCCGCAATGGCTGCGCCCGACCTGTCGGTTGAGTAAGTGGAAGAAGGAGAGCAGGCCGATGGCAAGCTTGGCGGAAGTGCGCAGAGACGAGCCCGAGGAGGAGGTTTCTCCGATGGATCATCCGGTGGCGCGGCCTGAGGAATTGCGGCTCCTTGAAGCCCTGTTGTTCGCATCGGCCGAGCCGATCGATCAGGCAACGCTGGCCAAGCGCATGCCTGACGGCGTCGACATCAAGCAGGCGCTGGCACAGTTGCAGGCGGAATATGCGCCGCGCGGCGTCAACCTGGTGAAGGTGGCGAACAAGTGGACGTTCCGTACCGCGGGCGATCTGTCGTGGCTGATGACGCGCGAGAGCACCGAGACCCGCAAGCTGTCGCGCGCGGCGATCGAGGTGCTGGCGATCATCGCCTACCACCAGCCGGTGACCCGCGCCGAGATCGAAGAGATTCGCGGCGTGGTGACGTCGAAGGGAACCATCGACGTGCTGCTGGAAACCGGCTGGATTCGCCCGCGCGGCCGCCGCAAGACGCCGGGCCGGCCGCTGACCTTCGGAACCACCGACGGCTTCCTGTCGCAGTTCAGCCTGGAAGCGCTCGGCGACCTGCCGGGGCTCGAGGAACTCAAGGGCACCGGCCTGCTCGATTCGCGGCTGCCGACCGGATTCTCCGTTCCGTCGCCATCTGACGATGCGACGCTGCGCGAGGATGAGGAGCCGCTCGAGCCCGGCGATACACTGGAACTGCTGTTGGCCCCGGCCGTCGAGCCGGAGGCCAAGGAACCGACGGCTGAGGTCGAGGCCGAAACCGAGGCCGCTACCGAGGTTGAAGCGACGGCCGAGACCGAAGCCGAGGTGGTCAGTGAGGCAGAGGCAGGCGAGCTTGACACTGCCGAGCCCGATGCCGATGAACCCGACGCCGACGAGCCGGACGATCGCGCTGACGACGCGGGCGATCACGACGGCGCCGAGAAGGGCGAATAGGGCGGAATATTCCCGGTTAAGCCTAGCAATATTACGTAGCCGCGACAGCGATTTGCCGCGGCAGAGGTCCTTGTTTTTGACACCCCGCGGGCCTAACTTCCGGCCATGTTCAGGCCGGTCCGCCGGCCATTTCTGGAGGGTTGCAGGATGGGTTCGCTTAGCATTTGGCACTGGATCGTCGTGATCGCAGTGGTCCTGCTGCTGTTCGGACGCGGCAAGATTTCGGACCTGATGGGTGACGTCGCCCAGGGCATCAAGGCCTTCAAGAAGGGCATGCAGGACGACGACAAGGTCGCAGACAAGACCGAGCCCACCAAGGCGATCGATCACAATGCGGCGCCGTCGGCAGCGCGCCAGGACGTCGGCAGCAAGGCCGTCTAAGGCGCTTGTACTGACGTGTATTTTCGACGTTTTTCTTCGCGCGAAACGGTGACGCCGTCGCACAGACGCGCTATGGACGCCGATTGAGAAAAGGCGCCGGCGGCCCCACATCCTGTTGGGAGCGATGGGGCCGATGGCGGCGCGCTTAGGCGGAACAATTCATGTTCGATATCGGGTGGAGTGAACTGGTCGTCATCGCGGTCGTCGCGCTGATCGCCATCGGCCCGAAAGAACTTCCGGGCGTGCTGCGCATGGTCGGACAATGGATGGGCAAGGCGCGCAAGATGGCCGCCGAATTCCAGGGCCAGTTCCAGGAAGCCATGCGCGAGGCCGAGATGGCCGACCTCAAGAAGAGTTTTGATGAGGTCAGGGAAGCCGCAACCGGCATCACCAGCGGCAACATCATGACCTCGCTGCAGAAGGACGTCACCGACGCCCTGCAGATCGACAAGCCGGTCGATGCGCAGGTCGCTTCCGCAATCGACGCACCGGTGACGTCAAGCGACGCACCGGTGACGCCCACAACGCCGGCCGAGCCGACGCCGGAAACCTTCGTCGAGGCCGAGACGCACGCGGCCGCCGGCGAACCGCTCGCGATCACCAATGAAGTGAAGCCCGAGCCTGCGCCGCACGACGTCACCCCGGCACAGCCCGACGTGCTCAAGGACGCGAGGGCGTCATGAGCGCCGAAGACATCGAGGCCTCCAAGGCCCCCTTGATGGATCACCTGATCGAGCTGCGCTCGCGGCTGATCAAGGCGCTGCTCGGCTTTGCCGTGGCCTTCATCATCTGCTTCTTCTTTGCCAAGCAGATTTTCAATGTCCTGGTCTGGCCGTTCATCTGGGTGGCGGGACCGGAGAATTCGAAATTCATCTACACGGCGCTGCTGGAGTATTTTCTCACCCAGCTCAAGCTCGCAATGTTCGGGGCCGCCTTCATCTCGTTCCCGATCGTCGCCGGACAGGTCTACATGTTCGTGGCGCCTGGGCTCTACAAGCACGAGCGCAATGCCTTCCTGCCGTATCTGATCGCCACGCCGATTTTCTTCGTGATGGGCGCGATGCTGGTCTACTTCGTGGTTTTCCCGATGTTGACGCGTTTTTCGCTCGGCATGCAGCAGACCGCCGGCGCGGAGACCGCGCAGATCCAGCTGCTGCCCAAGGTCGGCGAGTATCTCTCGCTGATGATGTCGCTGATCTTCGCCTTCGGGATCGCCTTCCAGCTTCCGGTGATCCTGACCTTGCTCGGTCGCATCGGCATCGTCACCTCGAAGATGCTGAAGGAGAAGCGGCGCTACTTCATCGTGATCGCGTTCATCATCGCTGCGGTGCTGACGCCGCCCGACGTGTTGAGCCAGGCCTCGCTGGCGATCCCGCTGCTCGCGCTCTATGAGGGCGCCATCGTCGCGGTCCGGATCGTGGAGAAGAAGGCAGCGACCACCTCGTCGACTGCGCCGTCGGCGACCAACCCCGCCGAGTAGGGCGGTTCAGGCCGCACATCCGCTGTCATACCCCGCGAAAGCGGGGTATCCAGTACGCTGGCGCCGCTCGGTGACGCACTGACGTCTCTGGAATACTGGATCGCCCGCCTTCGCGGGCGATGACAGTTGTGCTAGTTGAGGCACGCTGCAAAACGTTGACATACAACGGTATCTGCAAGTGCGACGTTAGGACCCCGACTCCCATGCACGACATCAAAGCGATCCGCGACAACCCGACAGCCTTCGACGCCGGCCTGAAGCGCCGCGGACTTGGGGCGCTGTCGCCGTCGCTGCTGGCGATCGACGAGAGGCGGCGTGCGGCGATCCTGGCCTCCGAGCAGGCCCAGGCGCGACGCAATGCGGCCTCCAAGGAGATCGGCGACGCGAAGAAGGCCAAAGACGAGGCGCGTGCGGCGAAGCTGATGGCCGAGGTCGCCGAGCTGAAGACCACGATGCCGGAGCTCGAGGCGGCGGCAAAGACGGCCGATGACGAGCTGACCAGAGAGCTCTCGTCGATTCCCAACCTGCCGCTCGATGAGGTGCCCGACGGCACCGATGAACACGGCAACGTTCAGCACCACGTGTTCGGCAAAGCGCGCGACTACGGCTTTGCACCGAAGCTGCATGACGATCTCGGCACCGCGCTCGGCACCATGGATTTCGAGGCGGCGGCCAAACTGTCCGGCGCGCGCTTCGTCGTGCTGAAGAAGGGACTGGCGCGGCTCGAACGCGCGATCGGGCAGTTCATGCTCGACCTGCACACCGGCGAGCACGGCTACACCGAGATCAACCCGCCGCTGCTGGTGCGCGACGCCGTGATGTTCGGTACCGGCCAGTTGCCGAAATTCGAGGACGACCAGTTCTGGGCGATCAAGGGCGAATTGCTCGCGACGCCGAATGCCGATCTGCGCAGCGAGCGGCTCGGCCTGATTCCAACCGCCGAAGTGTCGCTCACCAACCTCGCGCGCGAATCCATCCTCGACGAGAAGGAGCTGCCGATGCGGCTCACCGCGCTGACGCCGTGCTTCCGAGCCGAGGCGGGTGCAGCCGGCCGTGACACCCGCGGCATGATCCGGCAGCACCAGTTCACCAAGGTCGAGCTGGTGTCGATCACGACGCCGGAAGCCAGCAAGGACGAGCTAGAGCGCATGCTGTCCTGCGCCGAGGAAGTGCTGCGCCGTCTCGACCTGCACTATCGCGTGATGACGCTGTGCGCCGGCGACATGGGCTTCTCCGCGCAGAAGACCTACGACATCGAGGTCTGGATGCCGGGGCAGGGCGACGGTGGCGCGTATCGCGAGATCTCGAGCTGCTCAGTGTGCGGCGACTTCCAGGCCCGCCGCATGGATGCGCGCTACCGCGGTCCCGACGGCAAGCCGCGCTTCGTGCATACGCTGAACGGCTCCGGCACGGCGGTCGGCCGCGCCTTGATCGCGGTCATGGAGACCTACCAGCAGCAGGATGGCTCGATCGCGGTACCCGATGTGCTGCAGCCCTATATGGGCGGGCTCAAGGTCATCGAGCACGGCATGTAGAGCGAGGGCCAGTGCGATGCCGCTCCACCGTGACATCCACTGGCTTGGTCGACAATGGGCCGTCACCGGCCATGGTCTGCAACTGATCAATCAGAAGCAGATGGGCTACTACGACATCGAGGCCGCGCGCTTGTGGGAAGCCCGCGTCAGCGAGGTGCAATCGAAGGCGTGGATCGACCGGCCCGACTTCGACAAGGCGCTGGAGATCGCGCGCGGCAAATTCGCCCAATTGGCGCCGGCCGATTGGCCGCCGCCGGCAGCGGTTGCCGCACCGCCGTCTCCGGTCCGTCCGGCGGCGCCGCGCACTCACCTTGACGCAGCGTCGGTGCCCTCGATCGAGGAATTGCTGGCGCGGCTGAAATCGAAATCGGCTGCGCCGCCGCCGGTCGCTGGGCCGGCCGAGGTGGCACCCGCGCCGCCGCAGCAACCTGTGTCGCCCAAGCTTGAAACGACCAGGCCTGACACGCGCATGCCTGAGACGCCGACGCTTGAGCCTCGCAATGTCGAACCCGTCGGATCCGAGCCCCTCAAATCGGAGCTTCCGAAGCCGCCCCGGCCTGAAGCGCGCAGGGTCGAAACGCCCAAGGTTGAAGCTGAACCCGCCGAAGCTGAACCTGCCAAGACGGAGCCTGCCTACGCTGAGCCTGCGCAACGGGAGGCTCCCAAGCTTGAATCTCCGGAGCCCGAGCCGGTCAGGCCAGAAGCTCTCAAGGGCGATCTGCCTCAGGCGCCGGCGAGAAAGCTTGAGCTGCCGCCGCTGGTACCCGTGATAAAGAGCATTCGGAAGCCGGCCTGGCCGGTATTCGACCGCAAGATTGCCGGCAGCGGCAAGTTTCTGCAGCCGTGGCGCGTGACGTCGGCGAGTTGGCGCGGGCCTTCGTCGGGTTTGCCTCGGCGGCCCTAGCCGGTTAAGACGGCAGTCAACGCAAGAAGCCGCAACTCAAGAAACCGGCGTCGAATCAGAACAAGAGGCACTTTGACGGATGCGAATTCTCTGCACCAATGATGACGGCATCAACGCTCCGGGCTTGAAAGTCATTGAGCAGATCGCACGTGCCCTGTCCGACGACGTCTGGATCGTTGCCCCCGAGCTCGATCAATCCGGCGTTTCCCACTCGTTGTCGCTCAACGATCCGTTGCGGCTGCGCGAAGTCAGCCCGCGCCATTTCGCGGTGCGTGGCACGCCGACCGATTGCGTCATCATGGGCGCGCGTCACATCCTCGGTGACAAGCTGCCCGATCTCGTGCTGAGCGGCGTCAACAAGGGCCGCAACGTCGCCGAGGACGTGGTCTATTCCGGCACCATCGCCGGCGCGCTGGAAGGCACCATCCTGGGTTTTCCGTCATTCGCGTTGTCGCAGGAATTCTCGATCGAGACGCGCAACGCGCCGCTGTGGGACACCGGGCTGAAGTTCGGACCCGACATCATCCGCAAGGTGATCGGCGCCGGCGTGCCCAGGAACACGGTGATCAACGTCAACTTCCCGTCCTGCATGCCTGATGATGTCAAGGGCATCCGGATCACGCGGCAGGGCAAGCGCAATCAGGGCTTTCTGAAGATCGATCGCCGTCACGACGGACGCGGCAATCCATATTTCTGGATCGGCTTCGAGCGCGCCGCGATGATGGATACGCCGGCCGAGGGCACCGACCTTGCCGCGCTTGCTGCGCGCTACGTTTCGGTGACGCCGTTGCGGCTCGATCGCACCGATGAGGTGTTTTCGGAAACGCTGGTCGATACGCTGAAGTGATCTCGTGACCTAGACCGGCGCGCTGCGCATCGCGCTGGAGATCGCCTGGGCCAGTGTTTCCAGCTGGAAGGGCTTTTGCAGCGCCGGCCGGTCGCGATATTCCGGGGGCAGGCCGGATGAGCCGTAGCCGGTCGCGAAGATAAACGGGCGGTTGCGGGCGTTGATCAACTCGGCGACCGGCGTGATGACCTTGCCATTGACGTTGACGTCGAGGATCGCGAGGTCGAATTCGGTCGATTGCGCGAGCTTGACCGCCTCGCCGATTTCGCCGGCCTCGGCCGCGACACTATGGCCGAGCTCTTCCAGCATATCGGCGACCATCATCCGGATCATGACCTCGTCCTCCACGAGGAAAACTGAACAGCCCGCCGGCCGTATCGCTGTCATGATGGAATCCTTGCCCGTCCCTGAAATAGGCTCGCAAATAACACTACAGGGCGCAATGCAAACGTTTGAGGATTAGTCGGTTTCCGGCACGCGCCGCTGCGTCGCCTGATCGTCCTGACTGACTCGTTGCGCGAGATTCGTCCAGACTTTGGGCGGGGACAACGGCTCAACCGCCGCCCGCGCATCGTGGTGCTATCAGCGCGTCGCTACCGATTATATGGGAAGCTTGCGGATCGGCGCCAAGACGAATCGGAGCGCCGGTTCCTGACCGGGAACAAAAGGTGACGGGAAATTTTTCCTTAACGCGGTATTTCGGAATTCAATGTCATCTAGCAGGAGCAAGATTCCGCGCTGCTGCCCAGAGACGCTGATGAACATGGCCCTGAAGCCCGACCCCACCGAGAAGATGATGTTTCAGCTCACCCTACGGCGGCGAGGGGTCAGCGATCAGGCGGTGCTGCGTACCATGGAGGAGGTGCCGCGCGAGATGTTCGTCGATCCGCGCGATCGCAACGAGGCCTATCGCGACAGCGCGCTTGCGATCGCCTGCGGGCAGACCATCAGCCAACCCTTCGTCGTGGCCTACATGACCGAGCAGCTGCAGTTGCAGAAGGACCACCGCGTGCTCGAGATCGGCACCGGCTCCGGGTATCAGGCGGCGGTCCTGTCCCGGCTCTGCAAGCAGGTGCTGACCATCGAGCGCTACCGGACACTGGCGGATAGCGCGCGCGAGCGCCTTGAAAAGCTCGGCTATTACAACATCGAGGTGCTGCTCGGCGACGGCTTCGACGTTCCCCCGGGCGCGGGCGATTTCGACCGCATCATCATAACCGCGGCAATGGAGCAGATCCCGGAGAAGCTGCTGGAGCGGCTCGATCCGGGCGGCATCCTGATCGCCCCGGTCGGGCCGCATCAAGGCACCCAGACCCTGATCCGCGTGGTGCGGACCGAGAACGGCTTCGATCGCAAGGAGCTGGTCGACGTCCGCTTTGTGCCGGCGCTGCCGGGAATCGCGCGCGAATTGTGAATTCGGCGATTTGCTGCTTGGCACCAACGCCTTATTCGCAGGGTTAAGCGGTTATTTACTCGCGACGTGTTTACTCAAAACAGTCTTTTGTTGCGTACGAGTGAGTAACCATGTCTGGGGTAGTTGAGTTGCTTCGCTCGCGTCGCGTACCGCAGGTTGCGGTGCTGGCGCTGATGTCCATGGCTTTTGCCGGTTGCAGCGCCGATATGTCGTCGCGCTTCTCGCAAAACTCCTATTCACAAAATCCGTTTGCGTTCGATCCGCAGCCGACCGGCACTGTGCAGCAGGCGCCGCGCGAACTGCCGCAATACGCGCGGCCGCGGACCCAACCGCAATATTCGCAGTATCAGTCGCAGCCGTTGCCGCCGCCCGTTGCGGCGCCGCAATCCTATCCGGTCGCCGGAGGCGGCGTCTCCGGCGGAGGCCGTGGGCTTTCGTCCTACACCCCGCCGCCTGCACGCCCGCAGATCGAAGCCACCGGAAGCGTGCCGCATTCGGTCGCCGCAGCGCATGGCGGCACCACCATCATCGTCGGCACCAGCGACACGCTCGACGTCCTTGCGCGCCGCTACAATGTCTCGACCGCCGAGATCCTGCGTGCCAACGGCTACAAGGGACCGCGCGCGCTGTCGCCCGGCCAGCAGCTGATCATTCCGCGTCCAGGAGCGGTTGCCGCGGCACCTGCAATGGCCGCGCCTGCCACGCGGCCCGTCGCGGTGGCGGCCGCGCCTGCCGGCGTCCACTATGTCAATCGCGGCGATACGCTGCACAGCATCGCGCGCCAGCACCATATCCCGGTGGCCGAGCTCGCCCGTGCCAACAACCTCGATCAGTCGGCCAGGCTCGGCCTCGGCATGAAGCTCGTGGTGCCCGGCGCCAAGACCGCGATGGCGGCTCCCGCGCCGGTTGCGCAACCTATTGCCGCTGCACCGGTGGCTACGGCGGTTCCGGCCCCGGCCGTGGCCGCCCCGCGGGTGGTCGCCAGTGCGTTGCCGCAGCAGAGTGCCCGGCTGGTTCAGCCGACCGCCAGTGTCGAGCAGCCCGCAGCCGTCGCGGAGACGCCGGCGGCCAAGCCGGCCGAGACCACCAGTGCGCTGCCGACCTTCCGCTGGCCGGTGCGCGGCAAGGTGATCACCGCCTATGGCTCGAAGACCAACGGCAAGGTCAACGATGGCATCAACGTCGCGGTGCCCGAGGGCACGCCGGTGAAGGCCGCCGAAGACGGCGTCGTCGCCTATTCGGGCAACGAACTGAAGGGGTACGGCAACCTCGTGCTGGTTCGCCATTCCAATGGCTACGTCACCGCCTACGCCCATGCGAGCGAGGTCCTGGTCAAGCGCGGCGACACCATCAAGCGCGGTCAGGTAATCGCCAAGTCGGGCCAGACCGGCGAGGCCGGCTCGCCGCAGCTCCATTTCGAAATTCGCAAGGGATCGTCTCCGGTCGATCCGCTCCAGTTCCTCAACGGCGCGTAAGCGACGCGCCGGGACTTCCAAGTCTCACAACAAAGACAACGGGGGAAGCGCAAGCTTCCCCCGTTTTGTTTTGGGCTAAAGCATGATCCGGAAAAGTGCGAAGCGGTTTTCCGAAAAGATCATGCTCAAACAAGGAGCTAAAGCGCGATGACGATTCAACCCAATCTCATCGCGCTTTAGAAGTCGAAGGTCATGCCGGTCGTGACCGCACTTGCCTTGTTGCCGGCGACCACGTTGTTGTTGGCGTCGCGACCGCACACGCCATAGCCGTGACCGCTCACGCCGAGGCAGTAATGCGCGCCGGGGCCGTTGCGCAGATAGCTGCCGACGAGATACCAGGTTGCGAACGGGCTGAAGTGGTACTTGACGCCTGCCGCATACTGATCGGCGCTGCTGTCCACGCTGTTGAGCGCAAAGTCCGCCGAGCCGGCCGCCGGCGTGACGGTGTAGTTGTTGAACACGCCGGTCCCCGGCGAGCCGGGCGAGGCGTTGGCGTGGGCCCAGGACGCGCTGACGTCCCAGGCGCCGACCGATTGCGTGGCGCTGATGAAATAGCCGTCGCGCGATCGCTCGTTGAAGTCGGCAACGGTGTGCTCGCGGCGCATGACCTCATAGATGCCGTAGAGTTGCAGCTTGCCGATGCCGTCGTTGAACCCATAGCCGGCGCCGAGCTTCGCGGCCCATTCGTTGGCGATGCCGACCGCCCCGGGCGGCACGATCAGCACGCCGCCGGTGCTGAGCGGCGTCACCGCCTCGTCGCCGGTGCGGTTGGTGCCCTCATGCAGCTCATAGGCTGCGACTGCGGTGAACGGTCCCTGATTGTAGGTCAGCGACGCGCTGTAGAGGTTGCCGTACGAGCCGTCCGTGCAGCCCTCAGGCGCCGCGGTCAGCGGGAAGCCGCTGCCGCTGCCGCGGGAGGACGTGGCGGGACAGTTGAAGTCGCCGAGCGCGAAATCGCTGTTGTCGCGCGCCGTGTTCTGTCCCGGCGAAGCCATCAAGGTTGCCTGGAAGCCGTTCCAGATCGGCGACTCGTACCAGACTGCGTGCGCCGCGCGCCAATCGAACTCGGCGCGCAGGTCGCCGCCGGTGTTGCCCATGATCGAATTGTAGTCAGCAAGCGTGGCCGAGAACGGATCGAACTTCGCGGTCGATTTCTTGTACGGCGTATCGGCCTTGCCGGCCTTGATGGCGCCCCACGGCGTTTCCATGCCGATGAAGCTGTCGCGGGTGCCGAACGCGGCGCGCTCGGTCGGCGTTGCGGCGACCTCGACCAGCGATTCGAACTGGGCCACGGCGGCCCATCCTGCGAAGCCGTACGGCTCGAGATTGTGCCGGGCGCGAACGCCGAAGTAAGTGAGGTTGCTCGCAACGCCGAACTTGTTGCCCTGATCGAACACACCGGCGTTGAAGAAGTCGCCCGAGAGGTCGACGTGGCCGTAGAGCGTGACGGTGGTGTTGTCGACGAAGGCATTGGTGCCTGTCGCCTTGGTATAGAGCGGTGCGCCACCGATGCTGACGACTGCATGTTCGGGAGCAGGTGGCGTCGGGGAGGGGGCCACGGCCGCGTGCTGGACCGGATTGCCCTTGGGCGTTGCTGCCGCGGTTGCGGGAGGAACGGGGTGGCTCGTGATGTGGTTCACGCGGTCCCTGAGTTGAGCGTTCTCCTTGGCGAGTTTCGCATTGTTTCGTTCGAGTGCATCAAGACGCGCCATGACGTCGTCGAGCGTCGCCGCTTGCATCGGACCTTGCATGAGCGCCAGGCACACCGCTGCGGATGCTGTTCCTGCGAGAAGTCTTTTCTTCATTCATTCCCCCATTTGCCAATTGCCTCGGCGGGGTGCCGAGGCTGCAAACGGTCGGAAAGCCTAAGGTATACGAAATGCCAGATACACGGGTGTGGAGTGGCCTGAAGATGATAAACACGTCGTGTGACATAATGGGTACTATAATACTGTTGCAGTGCATCAATTGTCGCACAGCAGTTTTGGGAATAAAATTTCACTTACTTGCTTGGAGCTGAAGTTATTGATGCAATTACTCTTTGCAAACTGTGTCAGTGTTGCTGACAAGTTATGACCGCAACGCAACATCACGCAGTGAAATTGGGATAATGAATGCCAATTTCGGGCAAGAATGGACGCCATTGATGGTTCAATATTACCGCGTCGGATCAAGGCCGGCTGAGATCCGCTCGACCATTTCGCGCAGGAATTGCGGTGGCCCATGCGCGTGCCATTCGCCGTCGGATTGCAGCAGCAGCGGCCGCCGCATGTCACGGCTGAAGGCTTCGAGCCAGGCACGCGCCTTTTCCTTCGGGCGCGTGCCGACGGCGACCGCGACATCGACGGGGATCGTCCGCCAGACGAAGCTCGCGGGAAGGAAAATGAGATCGGACCTGTCGGGACGCATCCAGTCGGGCAGCGGACTTGTCGGCGTCAGCCAGCCGCAGACGAAATTCCGGCAGGGATCGACCGGACGCTCGGCGTAGATCGTGCAGCGGCCCGCGCTGCTGAACGGGCACGGCTGCCCCGGATGGACGTCGTGGTCGCGAATCCGGATCTTCAGCCAGCCGTCGCAGCAAGCGGTGCACTCGCCACATCGTCTTGCAGTCGTGCTGGGGTCGGCCGGCATGGGGCGAGTGTAGCCATGCCGCGCCGAATTCAGAAGGCCCGCGGTTCGATCAAAGCGCTCGCTTGCGCTATGCCCCGCTCAGCCGCACGCCGAGCCGTCCGGCGAGTTCCTGTGTGTACTGCCAGGCAACGCGGCCGGAGCGCGAGCCGCGCGTGGTCGACCATTCGAGCGCCTCGCGCTCGAGCTCGTCCTCGGCGATCTTGATGCCGTAATGGGCGCAATAGCCCTTCACCATCGCGAGGTACTCGTCCTGGCTGCAGCGATGGAAGCCGAGCCAGAGGCCGAAGCGATCCGACAGCGACACCTTCTCCTCGACCGCTTCGCCCGGATTGATCGCGGTCGAGCGTTCGTTCTCGATCATCTCGCGCGCCAGGAGGTGGCGCCGATTTGAGGTCGCATAGAGGATGACGTTGTCGGGGCGGCCTTCGATACCGCCATCCAGCACCGCCTTCAGCGACTTGTAGGAGGCGTCGTTGCCGTCGAAGGACAGGTCGTCGCAGAACACGATGCAGCGGAACGGAGAGCTGCGCAAAAGCTCCATCAGGCCGGGCAGGCTCTCGATGTCCTCGCGGTGGATTTCGATCAGCTTCAGCCGGTCGGCCGGCTTGCGGTCGGCATTGATTGTGGCGTGCGCCGCCTTCACCAGCGACGATTTGCCCATGCCGCGGGCGCCCCACAGCAACGCATTGTTGGCGGGCAGTCCGTTGGTGAAGCGCTCGGTATTCTCCATCAGGATGTCGCGCATCCGGTCGACGCCCTTGAGCAGCCCGATCTCGACTCGGCTGACGCGCGGCACCGGGGCCAGGCGGCCGTCCGGGTGCCAGACGAAGGCGTCCGCGGCGCCGAGCGACTCGGCTGGATCGGCGGCAGCCGGGGAGGCGGCCGCGAGGCGGCTTGCGATGGTCTCGAGGGCGTTCGCGATCCGCTCGGCGGTGGCGCCATCGAGCGGCATGACCGGGCGTTTTGTCGCGGCGTTTGCGGCTCGCTTGGCGGCAGTTTTGGGGGCGGTTTTGCTGGTTGTTTTTTTGGCTTTTTTCGGCATTTGTCCAGTTCCTGACGGCGCAGCCTTATCGGGCTGGCGGCGGTCCCGCAAGCGCCCTAAATGAAGGTCCGTTAACGTTGCAATTGGGACCGCGGCCGCTATAGTCCGCGCGAATTTGTCCGGACCGCCATACCGCCCCGAAGGTCGAGGGCACTGCCGGTTCTTTCCCGTCTTATCCGAGGATCGTCCGAATGCTGATTACTCCTGCGTTTGCTCAGGCTGGAGCAAGTGGTGACACCAACAGCATGTTGATGTCGCTGCTGCCATTCGCGCTGATCTTCGTCATCATGTACTTCCTGATTCTACGCCCGCAGCAGAAGAAGGTGCGCGACCATGCGGACCTCGTGAAGAACATCCGCCGAGGCGATACCGTGGTGACCTCGGGCGGCCTCGTCGGCAAGGTGACCAAGGTGGTCGATGACGACCAGATCGAGTTCGAGATTTCGGACGGCGTCCGCGTGCGGCAGATGCGGCAGATGATTTCGGGCGTGCGGACCAAGGGTGAGCCGGCGAAGGGCGACGCCAAGGACGAGGCATCCGCGAGCTGATCGCCGCGGAAGCCTTTTGCCGAACCTGACAGGTCAATTCGATGTTGTATTTCACGCGGTGGCGAGCGCTGGGGATCATCCTGACAGCGCTGGTGGTCTGCCTGTGCGCCGTGCCCAATTTCTTCCCCGAAGCGCAGGTGAAGACCTGGCCGGCCTGGGCGCAGCGGCGCCTCGTCCTGGGCCTCGATCTGCAGGGCGGCTCGTATCTGCTGCTCGAGGTCGACTCCAACTACGTGAAGAAGGAGAAGCTCGAGCAGGTTCGCGACGACACCAGGAAGGCGCTGCGTGACGCCAGGATCGGTTTCACCGGGGGCATCACGATCCGCAACGACGCCGTCGAGGCCCGGATCGCGAAGGAAAGCGATGTTCCCGCGGCGATCACCAAACTTCGCGAGGTCGCGCAGCCGATCGGCGGCTTGCTCGGCTCCAGCGGCCAGCGCGACGTTGACGTGACCGATGCCGGGGGCGGCCTGATCCGCCTGACCGTGTCGCAGCCCGCGATGATCGAGCGGATGCGCAAGACCATCGAACAGTCGATCCAGATCGTCGAGCGCCGCGTCAACGAGCTCGGCACCGTCGAGCCTGTGATCCAGCGTCAGGGCACCGACCGCATCCTGGTGCAGGTGCCGGGTCTGCAGGACCCGACCCATCTGAAGGATCTGCTCGGCAGGACCGCAAAGATGGAATTCCGCATGGTCGACACCTCGGTGTCGCCTGACCAGGCCCAGCAGGGCCGGGTGCCGCCGGACTCCGAGCTCCTGATGAGCGCGGCGCCGCCGCCGGTTCCGTATGTCGTCAAGAAGCAGGTCCTGGTCTCCGGCGGCGAACTCTCCGACGCCCAACCCGGCTTCGACCAGCGCACCGGCGAGGCGATCGTCAGCTTCAAGTTCAACACGTCGGGAGCGCGCAAATTCGCACAGGCGACGGCGGACAATGTCGGCCAGCCGTTTGCGATCGTGCTCGACAACAAGGTGATCTCGGCGCCCGTGATTCGTGAGCCGATCACCGGCGGACAGGGCCAGATCTCCGGCAGCTTCACCGTGCAGTCGGCCAATGATCTGGCGATCCTGATGCGCGCCGGCGCGCTGCCGGCGCCGCTGACCGTGGTCGAGGAGCGCACCGTCGGTCCCGGCCTCGGGCAGGACTCGATCGAGAAGGGCGAGCTCGCCGCTTATGTCGGCTCGATCCTGGTCATCGTGTTCATGCTGCTCACCTACCGGCTGTTCGGCGTGTTCGCCAACATTGCTGTCGCAATCAACGTCGCCATGATCTTCGGGCTGCTGTCGCTGCTCAACGCCACGCTGACCTTGCCCGGCATCGCCGGCATCGTGCTCACCGTCGGCATCGCGGTCGACTCCAACGTGCTGATCTATGAGCGTATCCGCGAGGAACTGCGCGGCGGCCGCAACGCGATCTCGGCGATCGACGCCGGCTTCAAGCGGGCGCTGGCGACCATCCTCGACTCCAACATCACCACCTTCATCGCCGCCGCCGTGCTGTTCTACATCGGCACCGGGCCGGTGCGCGGCTTTGCCGTGACGCTCGGCATCGGCATCATCACCACGGTGTTCACCGCCTTCACAATGACGCGCCTGATCGTCGCCGCATGGGTGCGGTGGAAGCGGCCGCAAACCGTGCCGATCTGAGAGGCCTTTCGTGACCCATACCGTTCTCATTGGCCTTGGCATCCTGATCGCCGTGCTGACCGTGGTCGCGGCGCTCGGCCTGCTGCCGTCGCTGCGCATCGTCCCCGACGACACACATTTCGACTTCACGCGCTTTCGCCGCATCAGCTTCCCGATCTCGGCGCTGCTCTCGATCCTTGCCATCACGCTGTTCTTCACCCACGGCCTGAATTTCGGCATCGACTTCAAGGGCGGCACGCTGCTGGAGGTGCGGGCCAAGTCCGGCACTGCAGATATCGCCGCGATGCGCACGACCCTGAACGGCCTTGGTCTCGGCGAGGTGCAGTTGCAGCAACTCGGCGGCTCGGGCGAGGGCGACGTGCAGATACGCGTCGCCGAACAACCGGGCGGCGACAAGGCGCAGCAGGACGCGGTGGGCAAGATCCGCGGCGCGCTCGGCGAAACCGTCGACTACCGCCGCGTCGAAGTGGTGGGGCCGCGCGTCTCCGGCGAGCTGCTTGCCTACGGCATGCTCGGCCTGATGCTCGCGATCGTCGGCATCCTGATCTACCTCTGGTTCCGCTTCGAGTGGCAGTTCGCGCTCGGCGCCATGATCGCCAACGTCCACGATATCGTGCTCACGATCGGCTTCATGTCGATCTCCCAGGTCGACTTCGACCTCACCAGCATCGCGGCGCTTTTGACGATTCTCGGCTACTCGCTCAACGACACCGTCGTCATCTACGACCGCATCCGCGAGATGCTGCGGCGCTACAAGAAGATGCCGATGCCGCAGCTCTTGAACGAATCGATCAATTCGACGCTGTCGCGTTCGATCATCACCCACGTTACCGTGACGCTCGCGCTGCTCGCTCTGCTGTTGTTCGGCGGCCAGGCGATCCACAGCTTCACCGCCGTGATGATGTTCGGCGTCGTGCTGGTCGGCACCTACACCTCGATCTTCATCGCGGCGCCGATCCTGATCTATCTCGGCGTCCACACCACGCGAGGTGAGGCGCAGGATGCGCCGGCCAAGAAGCCGGACACGGCGGCAGCCAAGAAGTAGCCGGTCATGAGCAACCCCTCGGACGCTCCCCATCTTCCGAGGTCGGCGCCGATCGAGGCCTACGGCAAGGGCGGCTTCGCGTTTGCCGATATGTCGCATCGCGGCTCGCTGCTGTGCCTGCCGGACTCGATCTGGGCCTGGCCGGTCACGAGGCCGCAGGACATCGACGAATATTCGCTGCAGAAGGTGTTCGCGGCCGCCAACGCGATCGACACGCTGATCGTCGGCACCGGCACCGAGGTCTGGGTGCCGCCGAAGGGCCTGCGCGAGGCCTTGCGTGCGGTCCGCGTCGTGCTCGACCCTATGCAGACCGGTCCCGCGATCCGCACCTACAACATCATGCTGGGCGAGCGGCGCCGGGTCGCGGCGGCGCTGATCGCGGTGCCATGAGCGCGACGGAGGCGCCGAGGGATGGCGCGGCCTTCTGCGCCGATCTGGTGCGGACCCATGACTTCGTGCGCTACGCGTCGACCTTGTTCCTGCCAGGTCCGGAGCGCCGGGCGCTGCTCGCGATCTACGCGTTCAACATCGAGGTCTCGCGCGTGCACGAGCAGGTCAGCCAGCCGCTGCCCGGCGAGATGCGGCTGCAATGGTGGACCGATATGCTGGCAGGCGCCGGGCACGGCGGCGTCGAGGGCAATCCGGTCGCGGCAGAGCTGCTGTATGCGATCCGCAATCACCGCCTGCCGGTCTCGCCGTTCTCACAGCTGGTCGAGGAGCACCAGTTCGATCTCTACAACGATCCGATGCCGTCGCTGGTCGCACTCGAAGGCTATCTCGACGCCACGGCCTCGGCGCTGTTCTCGCAGGCGACGCGCGTGATGGCGCGGCCATCGGAGGCGATCGATCACCTGGCCCGCCATGCCGGCCTTGCCCAGGGCATGGCGCAGGTCATCGCGGCCCTGGGCCGCGACGCATCGCGGCAGCAACTGTTCCTGCCGCTCCCGCTGCTGCAGCAGCACGGCAGCAGCAAGGAAGAGGTGTTTGCCGGCAAGCCGACGCCGAACATCCGCGCTGCGATCGACCAGCTAGCGGACGAGGCGCAAAGCCATCTCAAGACCGCATTCGGGCTGCTTGCGGACGTGCCATCCGGCGTGCGGCCGATCTTCCTGCCGCTCGCTCACGTCAGGCGCGAGCTCAACCGGATGAGGAGGGCCGACAACGATCCGTTCCTGCCGAAGCCGGTCTCGCGCCTGCGCACGCTGTGGACATTGTGGCGAGCCGCGCGCACCGAGGAGTTCGGCAGCTAGCTCCTCGCTTTCGCGATGTGCTTGGTGAAGATGCGGACCGTTACGCCCTTGACCATCGGGCCGCTGTCATAGATGTCGGATGCGATCTGCTCGACCGCGTCGCGCAGCGCAACGAACTGGGCTTGTCGCGCCATGCTCGCAGTTCCACGCGTGCCGGCGAGCTCGTCCATTGCAGCGTCGCTGATCTGGCATTCAACTTCCTGGTCGCCGTTCATCATGGTGAAGCCGAACGCGAGACGTTCGGCATCATATCCCCCGATACGGCCACGGGTGAGTGGCATTAAGCTCGTCCCTTGAGCGCGCTAGCCCACGCAAAGAGTGGTGCTTCGCAGCGCGTTTGTCGAGGGCTGCGCGCCCGGAAGTGCGCATGGTCTAGCGCAGCTGTCGATCCATCTCGGCGACTTCAAAATTGAAGCGATCGCGCAGGTTCTTGCGTTGCTCGAGGATGTCCTTGAGGAATTCGCGATCGGCGTCGCTGCGCATCATCGGCTCGATCAGGTCGATCTGGTTCATGGCGACGAGCTGCAGGATTTCGGTGCGCGGCTTGCCGGCCGCATCGCGCGGCAGTGCATGCACGATCTGGATGTGTTCGGGCGGCTTGACGCCCTTGGCTGCGGTGAGCTCGTTGCGCAGCGTCTTTTCCAGCGCGGATTGGTCTGCCTCGACGAAGGCGTACAGCCCGACGCCGACGCGCCGGTCGGCAAACGCGACGATCGCGGTGTCGCGCACGTCGGGATTGCGGCGGATCAAATCGACCAGCACCGGGGCGTCGTTGACCAGCCGCCGGCCGCCGCCCTCGCGGTCGGTGAAATTGAAGATGCCGCGCGTGATCGCCTGATAGACCTTCTTGCCGGTCTTCAGCCAGACGCTGGCGACCGCGGACTTCTTCGCCAGCACCTTGCGCTCTTTCGGCGTCAACGCCTCCGGGGCGTAGCTGCGCTTGTGCTTCAACAGATGCCGCAGATCCTCATAGGCCGCGAGGCGGAACAGCCGGCTTCGGCTCTTGAAGCAGGCGGCGAGCTGGAAGTCGGTGAGGTAGGCGCGGCCATCGCGGCCGACCAGCCAGTTCTGCTCCTTGGCGAGGTCGTTGTGGCAGATGCCGGCGCGATGCAGCTTGCGCAACGCTTGCTTGGCGGAGCGGAAATAGGCGACGTCGCCATGCGGCTTCGCCAGATGCAGCGCCGCGCCGTCGATGAAGCCGCGCACCAGCGCGCGTCGGCCCGCCCACAACAGCTTGGGTCCGACGTTGAGGTCGCGCGCCAGGGTCAGCGCACGGCGTTCACGCGAGAACAGATGCAGCGCCACGGCGAACGACCAGAACGGCACCTGGTCGAGCCGGCGCAGCACCCCGTCGACCTCGCCGTCATCGCCGCGGAATCGGCCGCGCTCGACGGTCGAGAACACGTCGCGCTTGAGCAGCACGCCCTGGCTCCATCGCGCCGACAAAGTGGCGTCGTCGTCTTTCGGCAAGCTCATGACGGTCAGGCCGCTGCTGCAACGCGCAGGTGCTCTGCGATCCAGTGATCGAGGTCGGCGAGCGCCCGCGCGCTGATCGCCTGCTTCTTGGCGACCGTCTTCTCGTTGCCGCGCAGCCGCGAGCCGTCCGGCTTCTTGGTCGGAGCGCTGGCGAGAGGCGGGAACAGGCCGAAATTGATGTTCATCGGCTGGAACGAGCGCGCACCGGCATCGATGGTTTCGATGTGGCCGCCGGTGATGTGGCCGAGCAACGCGCCGAGCGCCGTGGTGGCGGGTGGCGGGGGCAGCGCCGCGCCGCGCATGTCGGCGGAGGCGCAGAGGCCGGCGATCAGGCCCACGCTGGCCGACTCGACATAACCCTCGCAGCCGGTCATCTGGCCGGCGAACCGCAGCCGCGGCTGCGCGCGCAGGCGCAGTTGCGCATCGAGCAGCTTCGGCGAGTTCAGGAAGGTGTTGCGATGCAGGCCGCCGAGGCGGGCGAACTCCGCGTTCTCGAGGCCGGGGATGGTGCGGAACACGCGCTGCTGCGCGCCATGCTTCAGCTTGGTCTGGAATCCGACGATGTTGTAGAGCGTGCCGAGCTTGTTGTCCTGCCGCAACTGGACGATCGCATAGGGCTTGACGGTTGGATTGTGCGGATTGGTCAGTCCGACCGGCTTCATCGGCCCGTGGCGCAGCGTCTCATGGCCGCGCTCGGCCATCACCTCGACGGGCAGGCAGCCATCAAAATACGGCGTGTTGGTCTCCCAATCCTTGAAGTCGACCTTCTCGCCATCGAGCAGCGCCGCGACGAAGGCATCGTATTGCTCTTTCGTCATCGGGCAGTTGATGTAATCGGCGCCGGTGCCGCCGGGACCGACCTTGTCGTAGCGCGACTGAAACCAGGCCACCGACATGTCGATGGAATCCTTGTGCACGATCGGCGCGATCGCATCGAAGAACGCCAGCGCGTTCTCGTCGGTCAGCTGCCTGATGGCGTCGGCGAGCGGTGCCGAGGTGAGGGGACCGGTCGCGACGATGACGTTGCTCCAGTCAGCCGGCGGGAGCCCTGCGACTTCCTCGCGGCTGATCTCGATCAGTGGGTGTTCGTTCAGGGCCTTGGTGACGGCGGCGGAGAAGCCGTCGCGGTCGACCGCCAGCGCGCCGCCGGCGGGCACCTGATTGGCGTCGGCCGAGCACATGATGAGGGAGCCCAGTCGCCGCATCTCGGCGTGCAGCAGCCCGACCGCGTTGTTGGCAGCATCGTCGGAGCGGAAGGAATTCGAGCAGACCAGCTCGGCGCAGCCTTCGGTCCGGTGCGCTTCGGTCATCCGGTGCGGGCGCATTTCGTGCAGCACGGCACGGATGCCGGAATTGGCGACCTGCCAGGCGGCTTCCGAGCCGGCGAGCCCCGCGCCCACGATGTGCACGGGTTGGGAAGAGGAGTGATGCGGTGTCATCGCGCAGCGTTAGCGCGTTTCGAAACCATATGCATCTGAAACCGCACCACAAACGATAACGCCCGCTGCAGGAGCGGGCGTTATCCGTTCATCAATTGGCTTACGGCGGATTAGCCGTTGTAGGTACCGGCGGCAACGCGCGGAATGTCCGAGCGGTCGAGGCCGATATCGGCCAGTTCACGATCGCTGAGCTGGGACAGTTCGCTGACATTGCGCTGATAATCCCGGAAAGCCTGGATCATGCGGATGAGCGAGAGCAACATGATAGTCTCCTAGTAGTTCAGATTCAGCTTTTCCAAAGCCTCATCGTTGAAGTGAATATAGATGATATAGTGCAGTGCGGTAGGTTCAATGTTGCGATGCAGCTAGGCTCAAAACGCATGGCGAAGGTAAGTTCCGGTTAACCGTTTGCGGCTTCGGTCGGTGGCCCGGAGGTGAAAGTTCCCTCGGTGGTGCTGGTCGTGATAAAATGTTCTATAGATCAGTAGGTTGATGGGGCTCTACTGGTCTCTGCGGTGTCCTCCATGTGGTAATTAAGGACCGCGCAATCAAGCTGGAACGCCCTTGTGGGTGAGGGATCACTTCGATGTGTTCCATGCGTGATTCGCATGCGACATCTTGGCATTAGAAGTGAGTTTGTATTCATAATATGTCGCTGCGGAGACGCCGACGGACGTAGCGTCAATCAGCCGCATTGACTCCTGAGGTAATTCAGCACTCCGGGATGCGAATTTCTGCCAGGGAGCAAGACGCTGCTAAGGGCGTCTGCTGATTATCGGAACGGCGCTTTGATTGAAGTGAACGTGCCCGACCATGCTAATGCGGCGCTGCTTCCTTACCGGCTTGTAATCAAAACATTATGCAACGCATGCGCGATCCGCGTGCAGCGCCGATCACATTCGTCTCGCGTGAAGTTCATTCTGAACGGTGCCGGGAACAGCGAATAATCGTTCCGCAGATTCCGCAATCACGCTGGATTCTGTTCAAGAACAAAAGATGGAACATCCCATGATCAAGACATTGATCGCAGCGGCCAGCATGGCTGCCGTCGTTTACGCCGTCGCTCCGGCTCAGGCCGCTCATCGTCATCATCATATGGGCGTCGGCTGCAGCGGTGCCAATTTCGGCAAGACTGAAGCTGCCGTCGAAGCGATGGCTGACAATGAGGTCAAATTCGCGGCGGAGAAGGAAGTCTCGCTCGCCCAGGATGCGATGCTGAATGACAAGTGGGGTGCATGCGGCGCGCATCTCAGCAAGGCTGCCGAAGCCAGCATGGCGAAGTAAGCGTTGATCATGACGATATGGGCCGATTGCCTGGGGCAATCGGCCCATATTATTTGGCTGGAGCGCGATCGGTCCGGATTGGATCAAGGCCATTGTTCGCGATAGGCCCTTTTCGCGCCGATTCACGCACATCTGAAGGGGGCGCGCCGTATTGGCGGCGAAAGGTGCGGTTGAAATAGGACAAGTCGCCGAAACCAACCTCAAAGGCGACCGCGCTCACAGGCCGATCGGCGTGGCGCGGATTGACGAGCAATCGATGCGCTCGCGCGAGACGGCGTCCAAGCACGAATTGGGAAAATGAGGTCCCGTCGTCTTCAAACATCCGTTGCACCTGGCGCGGAGTGACGCCGTGCCGCCGCGCGACAGCGGCCACCGTGAGGCTGCCATGATTGAGATGGTCGATGATATCGGCCTTGATGGCGCGCAGCCGTGCTGCGCGGACGCCCTGCCCACGGGCAACAGCCGCGGCGTCTCTCGTTGCGCCGAGCGCTACAGCGATCAGATCGTGCACATGCGAGGCCACGTCGTGCCTTAGCTGAGGCGTTGCAAGCGAATAATCCTCCTGCAGCGCCCCAACATAGCTCACCAGCAATTTCAGCGCTTCGGTGGAGCGTGCAATAGGCTGCATCACGGAGGAATCGACGCTGCTCACCAGCGGCTCCAGCGCCGGCCGTGGAACGTGCAGGCACAGAATCTTCGCCGGGGCGGGGCAAACCATCGCGACCGGATCCGCCGAGCTGAGCAGCAGCCCATCGCCGGCGCTCCAAGAGACCTCGCGTCCGCGCTGCACCATCGTGGCATCGTGCGACCCCATCACCAGGACAAGCCCGTCGTTGCCGTCCGCCAACTGTTCGGCACCCCGCTCGTAGCGAAACGCCGACATGCTGGCCGACGTGATGGACAGCCCGGGCAGCATCCGCACGGTCACGTCCGCATGCAACGAATGATCCGGCAACGGCACGAGGTCGGCCTTCAGCACCAGCCGGCCGTACAGATCACGCCATGCGGCCATACGGTCCCGCTCGGCAAAATCTGCCAGGGAGAACCGGGAAAGTGCAACGTCGTCGGCCGTCGAGGTCATCGGGAAACTCAGGGTGTCGCAACATGTGTCGGCGAACCGCCGCGTCTCGTTCACCGGGGCGCCCCGGTTCGGCAACAAACGCTCGCAACGCAGGGCTTCTAGCCAATGACTTGGCTCTGTCAAAGCGCCTATGTGTGTTCCATCCCCGGTTCGCCCCTGCGGCAGGTGCAGTCCGAGGTGGAACGCACCTCCCATTGGCCGAAACGTATTCCGATTGAAATGGCGACCCGTCAGGTCGTTTTCATCCAAGGTGTTTGTCGCGCCTGTCCTAGCCGGCGGGCGGACAAATCAGTAAACGCTATAGCGCTGGATCGGACTGCTTGCAGAAGGATAAAGGGTGATCTTAGTACTACTTTTGCGCGTCCATACCGCGCACGTCGACGTGAGGCTTGCAATGGGCATCATTGGCGTGCTGGCCGTGTTCCTCGGAATGTTGCCGTTTGCTCGAATCGTGTACCGGACCGCATCACCCGAGACGTCGCCGGCCGGCGTGGCAAAGCAGACAGTTCGAACCTCATGCGCGCACTGATCGCCGCGTGGCTTGTCCTCGTCGCGGGAAGCAACGCATCAGCCGCCGAAGGTGCCGCAACTTCCTGCCAGCTGATCAACGGCAAGTCGATGATGCAGGCCGAACTGTTGTTTGGGCGTCAGATCGCCGGACATGGCCGCGTGTCGGACGCCCAGTGGTCGGACTTCCTCAAGAGGGAGGTGACACCGCGCTTTCCAGATGGCTTCACCCTGCTCAGGGCGTTCGGCCAGTGGCGCGACCCGGAAACGGGCCGAATCACGCATGAGCCGTCCTTCGTCGTGCGCGTCATCGCTGCCGAGACCCCGGAGACCTTGGCGCGCTTGAAAGAGATCGGCTCCGCGTACAAGCAGCGCTTTCACCAACAGTCGGTGGGCCTCACGCTCTCGGTCACTTGCGCATCGTTCTGACCACTCGCTGTAACAACAATTGCGGCGACATACCTTATGGCGCCTTGGCGAGTTGGGTGGCGAAGTAGCCGATCGTCTTGGCGTACACCTCGCTCTTATTCCACTGCTGGATGACCGCAAAATTCTCGCTGCCGGGCTCCCAGCCCTTGCCCTTCTTCCAGCCGTAGCTCTTCAGGAAGTTCGCCGTCGAGGCCAGCACGTCCGGCACGTTGTGCAGGAGGTCGCGCTTGCCGTTGCCGTCAAAGTCGACCGCGAACTTGATGTAGGACGACGGCATGAACTGGGTCTGGCCGATTTCGCCGGCCCAGGCGCCGTGCATCTCCTGCGGCGCGAGATCGCCGCGCTCGACGATGCGCAGCGCATCCATCAGCTCGGCCTTGAACATGTCGGAGCGGCGGCAATCATAAGCCAGCGTCGCCAGCGAGCGCAGGGTCGGAAACTTGCCGGTGTTGACGCCGAAATCGGTTTCCAGCCCCCAGATCGCGACCAGAATTTCGCCGGGCACGCCGTAGGTTTCCTCGATACGCGACAGCACCGAGCCGTAGCGCTTCATCATGTCGGAGCCGCGATTGAGCCGCGGCGGTACCATGCGGCCCGAGAACTGCTCGAAGGTCTGGCTGAACACCTGCTGCGAATGGTCGCGCGCCAGGATCGCCTTGTCCTGCGTGACGCCATTCAATCCGGCCTGGATCGCGTTCTGTGAAATCCCCTTCGCCACAGCCTCTTTCTTGAAATCGTCAAGCCAGGACTCGAACGTGCCCGTGCCGCATTGGGCGGCGAGCGCAGACGCGGTCGAGGTCAGAAGCCACGCCCCAACGGCGAGCGTGCGAAAGGACAAGCGAGAGGTCATAGGCAATTTCACTCCGAAGTCTGCGTTGCCAGCGATGGGTCGCGGAGGCGGCGGGTATGTTCGCGGCAACAGCGGCCAAAACAAGGCTCGTGACCCGGGCCGCCTTTCTCAGGTCGCGCTGCAAATGCCACGCCAATTTCACATCCATTTGACGATCCGGGACGACAAACCGCCGGCCGATCATATCGGCCGGCGGTTGCTGTGACGTTTACGAGCTCAGGTTGACTGGCGTCTATCCGCGACCGCTGCGCCGCCAGGGGAACAGGTTGGCCGGGAAGTCGGCGGCGGGCTTGCGCTCGCGCGGCTCGGGGATCACCGGCCGAGCGTTCGGATCCTTGACGATGACCTCGCGATAGAGATGCCAGGTGGCGTGGCCGAGCAGGGGGATCACGACGGCAAGCCCGAGAAAGAACGGGATCGTGCCGAGCACCAGTAGCACCGCGACCGTCAGGCCCCAGGCCGCCATCGGCACCGGGTTTTGCGCGACGGCGCGCATCGACGTCACCATGGCTTCACCGGCGGTTGCTTGGCGGTCGAGCATCATGGGGAAGGCAACCACGCTGATGCAAAGCGCGACGAGCGCGAACAGGAAGCCGACACTGCAGCCGACCACGATCAGCCACCAGCCTTGCGAGGTGGTCAGCACGCGTTCGACAAAATCGGGAATATTGGCCGCGGTCTCGTAGCCGAACACCGCCGTGTAGATCGCCTGTGCGGTGGCGATCCAGGTCACGAACAACGCGAACAGCAGCGTTCCTACCCCAAGCATCGCGCCGAATGACGGCGAACGGAATACCTCCAGGGCGTCCCATGCGGATGCTTCCCCGCCGTCTTCGCGGCGGCGGCTCATCTCGTACAGGCCGACGGCGGCAAACGGGCCGAGCAGGGCAAAACCCGCGGCCAGCGGAAACAACAGCGGCAGCACGGAATAGCCGTGCACGGTGCGCGCAAGCACGAGGCCGAGCACCGGATAGATCAGACACAGGATGATGGCGTGGCTTGGCACCGCCTTGAAGTCTTCCCAGCCGAGACGCAGCGCTTGATGCAGATCGGACAGGCCGATGGTGCGGATAATGGGTGCAGATGCGGCGCCCTGTCCGCCCTGCGTCATCGATGTGACATTGCCTTGGTATTGCGTGGCCATGGTCGTTGTCTCCCTCTGGGCGGTCGCATTCTGCGCCCGGCGCGCGGGCACAAACGTACCGCCTCTCGAAGCGATCACGAGCAAGCCAGACGCGAAAGACAGAGCAGGAACTGGCCGTGTCGCGAACTGTTGGGTGAGGGTACTCCCAAACCGCGCCAAAAGCACTCACGCTTAAGTGAATGTCGCATTGGCAAGGTATTGAGGGGGCGATACACTTGAACTGCGACCTCGGTCAGCCGGCGCACTGCCGTGTGGCCTTCACATCTCAACTCTCTTGGGAGCGAACGATGAGCATTTTCGGAAAAATCATGGGCGCGATCTTCGGCAGCAGCGCCAGCGCCGCGCCCGCCGGCGGAACGGCCACGAGCGCAGCTCCCGCCGGTGGATCCAGCAGCGCGTCGCCGTCTCCCGCTGCTGTGCCCGCCGGTGCCGCGCCCGCGCAGTCCGTGGACGTCGCCCCCATCCTTGACAAGGCGGTTGCCGCCAAGGGCGAGAAGCTCGAGTGGCGCACCTCGATCGTCGACCTGATGAAGGCGCTCGACATCGACTCCAGCCTGTCGGCGCGCAAGGAACTCGCCAAGGAGCTCGGCTACACCGGCGACACCAACGATTCCGCCAGCATGAACATCTGGCTGCACAAGCAGGTGATGACGAAGCTCGCCGCCAACGGCGGCAAGCTGCCCCCCGATATCAAGCACTGACGGGATCGTCATCCCGCGCACGGCCAGGGCCCGCGCCACCGCGGGCCCTTTTTTATGGAGCGGCGAACATCTATAGATCGGCGGACAAGAAGGAGAGCGCCGATGAAAACTCCTGCAAGAACTGCCGTGACCGATCTCGATCGCCGGACCATGCTTGCGACCGGCGCCCTCGCATTGGCCGGCGCCGCCGCCCAATCCGTGCCGGCCCACGCCGAGGTGGCGCCGAAGGCGATGTTTCCGGTCGCGGCCGTGACGATCCCGATTGTCGGCGCCACCGAGGTGTTCCAAGTCCGCCGCATCTACTGCATCGGCCGCAACTACGCAGCCCATGCGATCGAGCGCGGCTCCGATCCGACGCGCGAGCCGCCGTTTTTCTTCCAGAAGCCGACCGATGCCATTCAGAATGTCGCGATCGGCACGGTCGCCGATCATCCCTATCCGTCGCTGACCAAGAACTATCACCACGAGGTCGAGCTGGTCGCGGCGCTGAAGTCCGGCGGCACCAACATTCCCGCCGACAAGGCGCTCGAGCACGTCTATGGCTACGCGCTTGGCCTCGACATGACGCGGCGCGATTTGCAGAACGGCATGGCGGCCGAGAAGAAGCCGTGGGAGATCGGCAAGAGCTTTGACCATGCGGCAGTGCTCGGGCCGATCCATCCGGCTGACAAGACCGGCCATTTCACGCAAGGGGCGATCTCGCTTGCGGTCAACGGCACGGTGCGGCAGAGCTCGGATCTGAAGAACATGATCTGGAGCGTCGCCGAGCAGATCGCAAAGCTCTCCGAGGCGTTCGAGCTGAAGGCCGGCGACATCATCTATTCCGGAACGCCGGAGAATGTCGGTCCCGTTGTGAAGGGCGACGTGCTGCTCTGCAAGCTCGAGGGCTTGCCCGACATGTCGATCAAGATCGTCTGACGTTGGATCGAAAGTCAGCCGGCAAGGTCCGCATATTCCGGGTGCTTGTCGAGATAGTCCAACACGAAGCCGCAGCCTGCGATCACCTTGCGGCCGTCGGCACGGATCAGCTCCAGCGCGCCCTTGACCAGCTCCGACGCGATGCCGCGGCCACGCAGGGCGCGCGGTGTCTCGGTGTGGGTGATGATCACTGCCGATGGCGTCCGACGGTAATTCGCAAAGGCCAGCCCGCCCTCTGTTTCAAGCTCGAAGCGGTTTTGGTCCCTGTTGTCGCGGACGGCAGCCATCGCAGAATCCCGGTTGATGCACTGGTCTTGATTTAAGCGCGCCAACCCGCCGCTGCAAAGCCGCGACCAACCTGCAAATTGGTGTCTGTGGTTTGACGAGATGCGCATTCTGGCCTGCCTGCTCGGCGCTGCCCTGACGCTGCCGAATCTGCCAAAAGGGCCGTCGCGGCATGATCCGGCTGTTCCAGCGCGACAACAAGGGCGAGCTCGCCGATTACGACAAGGGCGCTGCACGCTGGCGCGCCTCGGCGGGGCGCGGTGATGGACGATGCCAGCCGTTGTCGGCCTTGCCGCATCGCACACAGACGATCGGGCCTTGCGAGCCGATGCAATTCGATTAGGCTTGCGCTGAGACATACGCCCGTGATGCGGCCCGAAGGTCGTCTGGTGCGGAATGGCAGGACCGGCCGCTGACGTATGCCCCTTGTCGCAAGGAGGTTCGTCATGTCGGACAATCGTTTCTTCGGCACACACCGCCCCTGGGAGGACTGGCTCGGCATGCTGCTAGGCGTGCTGATCATGGTCTCGCCCTGGTTTCCGATGCAGGTGAGCGACGTCGTCGACGTCGAGCGCAGCCACCTGGTGCTCAACAGCTTCGTGGTCGGCATGCTGGTGCTGGGCCTCGCCCAGCTCGAATATGTCGCGCTGCATCGCTGGGAGGAGGTGGCAAGCATCCTGCTCGGCCTTTGGCTGATCGTCTCGCCGGTCATCTTCGGCTACTCCGAGGACCAGGCGCTGCAGCTCTGGCACATCCTGCTCGGCGCGCTGGTCGTCATGATCGGCGCGTTGCAGCTCTGGCAGGACTGGAACCTGAGCGAGCAGGACCTGGCCAAGTACCCTCAGTAGCGGTCTGGGCCAAGGCAGATCGGGCTGGCTGACACCGGTGCGCGGTATCATCGCGCTCCGTCCGGCAGGCCTTGCCGAGGCGCGCTGCTTGGCGATAAACCGGGTGGTACCAACCCCTTGCGGCGCTTGAAGACGCCCGGTTCTGACCAAGGAAACACCCGATGACCGTCCTGACCATGCCCTGTCTGTTGTGCGTATCGGCGGGGCGGCAATGAGCGGGACGGCCGGGACCGCCCCGCGCGGCGGGATCGCGCGGGTGTCGCGCCGGGTGATGAACCTCGCCTACATCCTGACCCAGAACGCCCGCCGCCATGGCGATCGTCCCGGTTTCATCTGGAACGAGAAGGCCTGGTCCTGGCGCCATATCGACCAGAACGTCTCGGCGCTGGCGGCGGCACTGGCCGCGCGCGGCATCGGCAAGGGCGACCGCATCCTGGTGCATTCCAAGAACTGCGACGAGATGTTCTGGTCGATGTTCGCGGCGTTCCGGCTCGGCGCGGTCTGGGTGCCGACCAATTTCCGCCTGATGCCGGACGAGGTCGGCTATCTGGCGGCTGCCTCCGGCGCCAAGGCGTTTCTGTGCCACACGGACTTCCCCGAGCACGCCAGGGCGGCCGCCAATCCAGCGCTCGAATTCGTCTGGCGGATCGGCGAGGAGGGGACGTTCGGCGAAGCGACCGTTGGTGACGTCATCGCCAGGCATGCGGGCGCCTCGGTCGAGAACGCGCCGGTCGAGTACGACGATCCCTGCTGGTTCTTCTTCACCTCCGGTACCACGGGCCGCTCCAAGGCCGCGGTGCTGACCCATGGCCAGATGGCCTTCGTGATCACCAACCATCTCGCCGATTTGATGCCCGGCACCACCGAGGACGACGCCTCGCTGGTGGTGGCGCCGCTGTCGCATGGCGCCGGTGTGCATCAACTGGTGCAGACCGCGCGCGGCGTGCCGACCATCCTGCTGCCGTCGGAGAAATTCGACATCGCGGAAGCCTATCGCCTGATCGCCAGGCACCGCGTCAGCAACATGTTCACGGTGCCGACCATCCTGAAGATGATGGTGGAGCATCCCGCCGCCGAGCAGCACGACCATTCCTCGCTGCGCTACATCATCTATGCCGGCGCGCCGATGTATCGCGAAGACCAGAAGGCCGCGCTGAACAAGCTCGGCGGCGTGCTGGTGCAGTATTTCGGTCTCGGCGAGGTCACCGGCAACATCACGGTGCTGCCGCCCGGCCTGCACGATCCCGAGGACGGCCCGCATGCACGGATCGGCACCTGCGGCTTCGAGCGCACCGGCATGCAGGTCGCGATCCAGGGCGAGGATGGGCGCGAGCTGAAACCGCACGAGACCGGCGAAATCTGCGTGATCGGTCCCGGCGTGTTCGCGGGCTACTACGACAACCCCGAAGCCAATGCGAAGGCGTTCCGCGACGGCTGGTTCCGCACCGGCGACCTCGGCCACATGGACGAGGAGGGGTTCGTCTACATCACCGGCCGGGCCTCCGACATGTACATCTCCGGCGGCTCCAACATCTATCCGCGTGAGATCGAGGAGAAGCTCCTGACCCATCCCGCGGTCGGCGAGGTCGCGGTGCTCGGGGTGCCGGATCCGTTCTGGGGCGAGGTCGGCATCGCCGTCTGCGTCGCGCGCGAGGGGACGGAGGCGGTCGCCGAGGCGGAGCTTGCCGCCTATCTCGCGCCAAAAGTGCCGCGCTACAAGATGCCGAAGCGCTTCTTCTTCTGGGAGGCGCTGCCGAAGTCCGGCTACGGCAAGGTGCCGAAGCGGCTGATCCGCGACGAGCTCGAGGCGCGCGGGCTGCTCGAGGCGATCGCCAAATCGCCGGGCGCGTGAGGCGATGCGCAGCATCGCTCAGCCCGGCGCTCCGGTCACCGAGCGCATCCAATGGGTCACCGCGCGCGGCCGCGCCTTCTCATTCGTGCTCGAGGCCGGAATTCCCCTGCTCGAGGCCGTGCGTCGCGGCTTTGCGGCGGAGGGGTTCTCGGCCGGCGTGCTCAGCGCCAAAGCTGGCGCGCTCGGGCCGTTCGCCTATGTGATGCCGGCGCTGTCGAAGGACGGCGCCAACGCCGCGTTCTACAGCGACACGTTTCGTCCCGAGGGTGTGACGCGGCTCAAGCTCGCGGCGCTGACCTTCGGCGAGCGCGACGGCGCGCCGTTCTTCCATTGCCACGGCTTGTGGACCGAGGCCGACGGCCGCTTCAACGGCGGACACATGCTCCCCGATGAGACCATCGTCGCCGAACCGTTCGAGGTCGCCGCATTCGGAATCGATGGCGCGACGTTCCTGGCCGAGCCCGACAGCGAGACCAATTTCAAGCTGTTCGGTCCGGTCGCCCGCGCGCCGGCTGGTGCGAAGACCACCAGCCATGCCTTTGCGTTACGGCTGCGGCCGAACCAGGATTTCGCCTGCGCGCTCGAAGGCTTCTGCCGCCTGCACGGCATCCTGCGTGCACGGCTGCATGGCGGCGTTGGTTCCACCATCGGTGCCGTTTTCACCGATGTCCACGACGTGGTGCCGTTCGCGACCGAGCTTGCGGTGACCGCGGGGCAGATCGCGGCCGACGAGGATGGCCGGCTGCATGCCGAGCTCGACATCGCGCTGGTCGATTATCTCGGCGGTACCGCCGAAGGACGTCTGGTACGGGGCGACAATCCGGTGTTGATGACGATGGAGCTGGTGCTCGAGGTGCTGGAGGAGGCGGAGCAGCCGTAGCGGCTGTGCGATCCATCCGCATCGTCGTCCCGGCTACGGTACTGCTTGTGAGACGGGCACCAGTGCCGTTGGACAAATCAGTGATTGAGCCGAATAGGTCGCTCGGGAACCGCGCTGAATATTCAAGCTGCCTCTGAAAATCGCTACACGTTAGAATTGAGTTGATCGAAGAACGCCTCTATTGTTGCGGCATTGCACCGACAAGGCGAGGTCGGGTTGATTTTGAGCGGAACATATTGGGAGAGTGTCGATGGCCAAATTGCTGGTGGCGGGCGGCCTGTACGAGAAGGATGAGACAGGGCCCTTGCGACGGCGCTTCGCCGAGGCGCTTGGTCGGCAGACGATCCTGCGAGGCCATACGCTGCTCGGTGGCTGTCGCACCCAACTGGATCTCGTCGTTGCGCAGGCTGCCTCGGCCGCGGCTCAATCCAGGAAGCTCGACCCGAACAAGATGATCCATTCGTGGGTCACCCGCAGCACGACGCCGATCCACAAATTCGGCGAGATCACCCGATCGCAGCTGGGCGACTGGTCCGAGGTCCCGCGCGGATTCGCGTTTCCCGAGCCGGTGCGTGAATGCGATGCGATGATCATCATCGGCGGCTGGGACGGGACGCAGCACGCCGCGAGCTGGGGCCGGTTCGCGAACAAGCCGATCCTGTCGGTCGCGACATTCGGAGGTGCCGCAACGGATATCTATGTCGACGAGCTGGCGTCGTTTGAGCGAAGAGGGGTGTCGAACCTGTCGCGCGAGGATTACCAGGCCTTGAACCGCTTCATGACCGACGAGAACGACGAGGTGGTCGACCAATACGCGGCCGAGGTGGTCACGCTGGCCGAGCGCGCGATCCTGTCGACCGAAGTGTTCGTCGTGATGTCGTTCGAGAACGTTCCTCACCTGACGGATGCCTATGCAACCTTCGGTCGGGTTTGCAAGGAGAAGGGTTTTTCGGCGGTCAAGGTCGATGACCATCTCGACAGCAATGAGCGCATCGTGCCGGCGATCTTTGCCGGAATTCGGCGCGCGGCGTTTGTGATCGCCGAGGTCAGCGGCGCACGTCCGAATGTCTTCTACGAGCTGGGCTATGCGCGCGCCAGCGGCAAGGCCGTGATCCAGACGGCCTATAGCGGGACCAAGCTGCCGTTCGATGTGTTCGACGTGCCGACGCTGTTCTGGGGCGGTCAAAGCGAGCTCGAGGGCAAGTTGAAGACCGCGATTGATCAGTTCATGGCCAAACCGGGACGCTTCATCTAGCCCGAAGGCCGCGCATCGCGATCACCTCCGCTTGCGGACATGGATGTTGATATCGAGGTCGATCGCGCTGACGCAGGTCTGTTCGGCGCGATGCGAGCCGCCCTCGTGCCAGGGGCCCTTGCGCAGGCGGACGTCGCTGACGTGCGCAAGGCGCAGGCAGCGCCATTGCGGCAGCTTGCCGGAGCTCTCGCCGGCGAACTGCCAGGCCAGCACGACTTCTTCGCCGCTTCTGTTGTGGCCGATGATGTGCGGGCACAGCTCCCGCGGCCGGCCGGCATAGACACAGACCACCTGCTGCTCGGTGAGGATTGCCTTGCGGAAGCGGGCGTAGGCCTTGCTGGGCATTCGGACATCGAACCATCTAGGATTGCCGCGGGCTCGTATCATAAACTGGGCCACCCGCCGTTGTTTCCCCGGATTCGCGCACATGGCCAGACGAAACCGCCCGATCAAGATGCCCGCGCCGTACCTTCGGCGGGTCTGGCTCGATCCTGCACGAATCCCGAACCGCAAGGCCTATCCGTTCGTGCTGCCGCTGCTGGGCGATGATTTCGAGCTCGGCTTCGACAAGGCGATCACCATCATCGTCGGCGAGAACGGCACCGGCAAGTCGACGCTGCTGGAGGGCATCGCCGTGATGGCCGGCTATGACGATGCCGGCGGCGGCAAGGGGTATCGCGCGGTCGACCACGGCCGTGCGCTGGAGAAAATGGGCGGCTCGCTGGCGTCGGCGCTGCGCGCGAGCTGGCTGCCCAGGATTACCAACGGCTGGTTCTTCCGCGCCGAGAGCTTCTTCTCGGTCGCACGCTATCTGGACGAGGCAGCGATGGACGCCCGAGGCACGCCGCCGGACTTCCTGTCGCATTCGCACGGCGAGGGCTTCCTGCGCTTCTTCGAGGAGCGCTGCCAGCGGCAGGGCATCTTCATCTTCGACGAGCCGGAATCCGCGCTGTCGCCCGCGCGCCAGATCGAATTCCTCAAGCTGCTGCACCGGATGAACGGGACGGGCCATTGTCAGGTGATCATGGCCACGCATTCGCCGGTCCTGATGGCCTATCCCGACGCGACGCTGCTGCGGCTGACGAAGTACGGCCTCGAACCGGTGAGCCTGAAGGACACCGATCACTTCAAGGTCATGCGGGAGTTTTGCGACGACCCGAAGGGGTTCATCGAGGCGGCGATCGAGGAGTAGGGCGGAAAGGCTTGTCCCGCGGGGAAGTTTTGACTTCGCTCTGGTGCAAGAAGCCGCTTTCCATCCGGTGCAGAATACCGAAACATAAGCTCCGGCAGGCGCCTGGTGCGCGGACCGGAAAAGCGGGGAGACGAGGATGAGGCTGACGATCGCGAGGGCTGGCGTCGTGGTGGCGGCATTGGCCGTGCTGGGGGCGGCATGGGCGCATGGGCCGACCCGTCAGAAGGTGCGGGAATCCATCGAGATCGACGCGCCGCAGGCCAAGGTGTGGGCGGTGATCGGCAATTTCCAGGACATGAGCTGGCTTGCCGGCGTCAGCAAGACCGAGGGCGAGAAGGGCAACGAGATCGGCGCCACGCGGCGGCTGACGCTGGCTCCGGGCGTCACCATCGAGGAGGAGCTCTCCAAATACGAGCCCGAGATGATGAGCTATTCGTACCGGATCACCGCGGTCGACGTGAAGGTGTTGCCGGTGACCAATTATTCCTCGACGCTGGAGGTGTCGCCGGCGCCCGGCGGCAAGGCGAAGCTGGAATGGTCCGGCGCGTTCTATCGCGGCTACCCCAACAACGATCCGCCGCCGGAGCTGAACGACGAGGCCGCGATCAAGGCGGTGAGCGGGCTCTACAAGGCCGGGCTGGAAGCGCTGAAGAAGAAGATCGAGAGCGGAAGCTAGCGCATGCTGCGTGCGATCGCGCTGCCGGCCTCGGCAGCGCGCGCATCCCGAAATATCGAAAACAACCCCATGCAAAGGAGCAGGCTGCCGCCGGCAGTCGGAAAATCGACTTGACACGTCGGGCAAATCAGCGATACGTTTCTATTATTCAGAAATGGAGTATGCGTGCCCGCTGAAGGGTTTCGCGACATGCGGGAGTGGTCAATCCGTCCGATCAACTCGCCCGGATATCGCTACGTGCATCCGGGCGAGTTGCCGATCCGCCTCCCGAAATCGAGACTCACTGCTTGGTTTGCAGATAGGCGATCACGTCGGCGCGGTCGCGGGCATTGCTGAGCCCCTTGAAGAACATCTTCACGCCGTGAACGTCGCCGCGGGGGTCGGCGAGGTAGGCATCGAGCGCCGTCACGTCCCAGGGCGCCTTGTTGCCGCGCATCGCGTCCGAATAGTCGAACCCCTGGACCGACGCCGGCTGGCGACCGACGACGTGCCACAGGCTCGGGCCGACCTTGTTCACGCCGACGTCGATCGAATGGCAATTCTGGCAAATGCGCTGGAAGATGGCCTGGCCCGCGATCGGGTCACCGTCGAGCGCCCAGGCCGGCGCAGCCGATGTCGCGAGCAGAGCGGCGGCGAGCGTCATGCTGCCGACGGCGCAGGCCATTGCGAATTTCGTCCCCATCATGAATTTCTCCGGAAACAGTTTGGATTGCAATTGGAGGGATGTCGGGTCGATCTCATCTCTTGGTTTGAGCAGGATGTCCGCGAGGGAAACCCGGTCTCCACATTCCGGGTCATGCTCTAATGCCGCTCGGCTTCAGCCTCCTTCTCCAGATCCATGATGTGGGCGCGCAGCACGTCGAACCGCGCCTCGGTCGCATCGCTGAACAACGGGTCCTTGTGCGGCGAAAGCGTGGACTCGATGTCGGCCCAATCTTGCGGCGTCAATGCCTTGACCGCGGCGGGAAAGAAATCGCGGTCTTCCATCATGATGTGGCGCCGCTCGTGCGCCAGGAAATCGCGGATGACCGCGTCGACATTCTCGCGCGGAATCTCGCCGCCCGCGCGCACATTGGCGACCGCGTGGGCGACGCGGTGCAGGCGATCGGAGCCCTTCTGATGCTCGCGCGCGAGATCGCCCATCTTCGCCGCGGCCGCAGGATCGCGATGCCTGAGCTTGGCGAAGATCAGGTCTTCTTGGCGATGATGGTAGAGCTCCGTGTAGACCTCGAAATAGGCGATGATGCTGCCGATCACTTCGTAATCCGGGCGGCCGGCGTGATCGAAAATATCCAGCTCATGCTCGAGAACGTTGAGCAGCCGCTCGATGTTGCGGTGTTCCCGGGACAGAATGTCGATGATCATGGCACTGATCCAGGCAGGAGGCTGGATCAGTCCATAGACGAAAAGACCGTCACCAACTTTGCGCTGGATCAAGGCGCAAGCCGAATATGCGCGATGGTTCGCGCGAAGCGCTGCCGGATGGCGCCCCAGCCGGTCGCTGCGCCGGGGTTTGCCGGTTGGCTCACCAGGCCGAGGGGCGTATGATCCGCGGCAAATACGAGGAAATACAGGGAGGATGCCATGCATCATACCTTGGTGCCCAGTGACCGGGTCGAGCACGTCTGCGTCTTCGGGCGCGACGGTTCAAAACTCGGTTCGATCGAGCGGCTGATGCTCGACAAGGTGAGCGGCACGGTGGCCTACGCCATCATCAAGACCGGCGGCGTGCTGAGCACCCATCACCACTATCCCGTCAGATGGACCGCGCTGCACTTCGATCCCGCGCGGCAGGCCTTCGAGGCCGAAGTGACGCTGGAGGATCTGCGCGCCGGGCCGTCGGAGTTCGACGGCGACGAATTCGACTGGGGCGACCGCTCGCAGTCGTATACGCACCCGAATTATTGGGCGGTGTAGCTGGAGCGAGTAGGGCGGGTTAGCCCAACGGGTCCGCGCGACGCGGGGCCCGATAACCCGCCGAGCTTGGCGATAAGATGGCGGATTACGCTTCGCTAATCCGCCCTACGCTTGGTGCTATCGTGGTAGTCTTGATAAGCGACGCATCGTCGTCAAAGTTAGGCGCATGACCCAATACAAGCCCGTCGGCTGGCCTTCCGTCATACCGAGAATTGTCACGAGCGACTTCACCGGCTTGGCCGGATTCTTGAAAAACGTCTTCGGTGCCGAAGGCGAAGTGCGCTCCGGAGCGCCAACGGAAATCCGGATCGGAGACTCGATCATCCTGATCAGCGACGGCGGAGGCATCCGCGAGACGATGCCGTCCTTCCTCTACGTCTATGTTCCGAACACCGACGAAACCTACCACCGCGCGATCGCGGCAGGAGCTGAATCGATCGAAACCCCCGCGGATACGCCTTATGGCGACCGACGAGCGATGGTTCGGGATTCCTGGGCAAACGTCTGGCAGATCGCCTCGTACCGCGGGAATCGAGACAATGTCTAGTGTAGGTTAGCCGGAGGCGTAACCGCTACAATGTCGCAAAAGGATCGGTGAAATGCGCTACGCCAATTCGCCTACGGACCTCATTCTGGCTACCTGCTAAGCCTTCCTTTTAGGCAATGAGCTACGTACAGCCTCGTTCATTCGCTGCAGCCGGCTGCGAAGCAAGCTAGCACAAGTGCGGAGGGTGAGCGGGGAGTAATGCGTCACGTTCGTCGCAAGAACGGCAAATTATGCACCCCGAGTCGACGCGGCAAGTTTTTATAGTCCAACTCGACATGAGCATCTATTCAACGTTACGTTGTGCCTCGCGGAGTTGAGTTTGCTGGAGGAGCAATGACAATTAGCGAGACTGAAATACGTAGAGCTTTAGAAAAGCTAGATTCCCGGTGGATAGCACAGGAACTGACGGCGGGCTCTGCGGAAGACAACGCCAAAGCCTTACTTGAACTTGCAATGCGATCGGGACAGTTATTTTTTAAGTATCCCAATAAGCGGGAAGGCGCGCGGAACCTCTTTTTCTCGGAACTGCAAAAGCTTTTCGCCAAGACTCTTAGCGCGGGCCTGCAGCAGAGTCTGACGGATGTCGTCACGACAGTTAGAAGGGTAGAAGAAGGGTATCGTAATGTTCTTCACATACTAAACAAGCTACCCGCGCGCAGTCGACCTCCGACGACGCAAGTCTCGGCAGCGCTAAAGTTAGCTTCGCACTATCTCGACTTCGTCGAGCGGCGGGCGCGCGAGAGCATCAAGAAAAAGAAGAGATTGAGTGTTCCGGATGAGCCGACCGGTACGCTCGATGATGGAACGCCTTTCCTGATAGATTCTGCGACAACATCGTTGATTGAAAATCTAGGTGCGACGCTTGAAATGTTCGCGCACGAGAACGGATGGATATCAAGGGACGGAAGAATTGTCTTTCCGGAATTGCAGGAAGTTTCGGATGAAGAATTGAGCGAAAGCGTTGCCGTTGCGACATTGGCAACGAGTTGGATCAGATGGGAGAGAGTGGAACAACGTCGTCGATATTGGGGTGGAGAATTCGTAGAGATCGAGAACGGAAGAGCGATCGAGGGAATGCCTGGGGAGGCACGCGCGTACTTTGAGTACGTTCCTTCCGGCGAAGAACACTACGACTGGATCGCCAACGAGCGCCTCAAGGAACAGTTACAGCAGATCGTTGCAGAGTTGATGTTCGAAACGCCGGCACTGGAGCAAGAAAAAGACATTTCAGATCAACCTAAGCTACTTCCTGACGAATTCGTCAGTGTCCGTGAAGTTAGCTCTGCGATGTATCTATCGAGGGTACTGGGCGCGGACGTTAGGACCGACCGAGGAAAATATGCGGGATTGAAGATCATCGAGTGGCTCCGCGGGTATAGCGCTCTCAACAAATTGGCGTTGGAGTGCTTTGAACGGAACGTCGATCCCTTGGAAAGATGCTTGCCAGCGTTCGATCGAATGGAACTTCAACATAGGCTAGAGCAAGCTGGCCTCTCGTCAGAGGCGGCTACGGCGTTCATCGCACAGGTTACCTTCTGCACCCGAAGTGAAGATCTGTTTGATTGCCCGCTGTTACAGATGTCTGGCGGCTCACTTTTGTTTGTTGCGCCAGCAGCAATTCACGCCGATCCCGGTATGACGACCTATTCTAACTTACTGTCGTTGGAAGAGCGGTTCGATGGCAAAGGAAAGAGGTTTGAGGCCGAAGTCCAGCAGTTCTTCCAGGCAATGGGTCTTAATGCCTTTAGCATTGATACGAGCCGTGATGGAGAGCCCTACGAGATCGACGTTCTTGTACCGTGGGAGAGCCATCTCTTTATTTTCGAATGCAAGAATCGCGGCTTGTCAAATCATCACCCAATCCAGTCCTATTACTTCCGAAAAGAGCGTGACGCCTTCATTAAACAAATCAAACGGCAGCTGAATGGATTAGCCATGTACCCTGAGATGGCGATTGAGGCTGGAGGAGTAGACCCGCGTCAAATGCAGATTGTACCCATTATCTTGTACGAAGCTCCTTATGCTGAAGGCGGTGCGCATGACGGGATTTATATTGCAGATTGGTCAAGCATTGGCCGTTTTTTCAAAGATCGGTACTTGAATTCAAAGACCCCGCACGTTCTGCATCGAAAGAAGCGTCTCATACATCGGTCGGGCTTATATTCTTTCTGGCAAGGTAAGGAGCCGGCACCAAACGATTTGATGCGTCAACTCTCTGATCCAGTGCAGGTTCGGATAATGCAGAGTCGGATAAAGGAGATTGAAAGCGTTTTTGTAATTGACGAGAATCGGCTCGGAGTCAGTCGGGAGCTGCAGCGGGGACCTTTCATTTTGGAGAGAGTTGGCAAGCTTCTCGGATTTGATGCCGCGGGGGTCAAGTCCGAGGAAAGAAAGGCAAGAAGGCAAGTCGCCGCTCTTAACAAGGCTCTCGAGCAGAAGGAATTAAGGCAGCAAACAAGAGCCTTTCGGGAAAGGCAGAAGCGAGCAGAGAAATGACTCCGGCTACTCCGCCGCCTCGCTCGCTGAACTCTTCCGCGGCTTGCTGTTCGCCTTCTTTAGCACCGGCGCCAGGAACTTGCCGGTGTAGCTCCTCGGCGCCTTGACGATGTCCTCCGGCGGGCCCCAGGCGACGATCTCGCCGCCGCCGTCGCCGCCTTCGGGGCCGAGGTCGATCACCCAGTCGGCGGTCTTGATGACTTCGAGATTGTGCTCGATCACGACAACCGTGTTGCCCTGGGCGACCAGCTCGTGCAGCACCTCGAGCAGCTTTGCGACGTCGTGGAAGTGCAGGCCGGTGGTCGGCTCGTCCAGGATGTAGAGCGTGCGGCCGGTGGCGCGCTTCGACAATTCCTTGGCTAGCTTGACGCGCTGGGCTTCGCCACCGGACAGCGTCGTGGCTTGCTGGCCGACATGGATGTAGTCGAGACCGACGCGGTGCAGGGTCTGGAAGGTCTCGCGCACGCGCGGCACCGCCTTGAAGAACTCGGCGGCTTCCTCGACGGTCATGTCGAGCACGTCGGCGATGCTCTTGCCCTTGAACAGCACTTCCAGCGTTTCGCGGTTGTAGCGCTTGCCCTTGCAGGTGTCGCAGGTGACGTAGACGTCGGGCAGGAAGTGCATCTCGATCTTGATGACGCCGTCGCCCTGGCAGGCCTCGCAGCGGCCGCCCTTGACGTTGAACGAGAAGCGCCCGGGCTCGTAGCCGCGCGCCTTCGCTTCCGGCAGGCCGGCGAACCATTCGCGGATCGGCGTGAAGGCGCCGGTATAGGTCGCGGGGTTGGAGCGCGGGGTGCGGCCGATCGGCGACTGGTCGATGTCGATGATCTTGTCGATGTGCTCGAGGCCCTCGATGCGGTCGTGCGGCGCGGCGCCCTCGCTGGCATTGTTCAGCTTGCGCGCGATCGACTTGTAGAGCGTGTCGATCAGCAAGGTCGACTTGCCGCCGCCGGAGACGCCGGTGACGCAGGTGAACAGGCCGAGCGGAATCTCGGCCGAGACGTTCTTCAGATTGTTGCCGCGGGCGTTGATCACCTTGATGGTGCGGCGATGGTTCGGCGGCCGCCGGTCGGGCACCGGCACCGAAAGCTCACCGGTGAGGTACTTGCCGGTCAGCGATTTCGGGTTGCGCATGATCTGGTCGGGCGTGCCTTCCGCGACGATGTTGCCGCCATGCATGCCGGCGCCGGGGCCGATATCGAGCACGTAATCCGCCAAGCGAATGGCGTCCTCGTCATGCTCGACCACGACCACGGTGTTGCCGAGGTCGCGCAGCCGCTTCAGGGTATCGAGCAGCCGGGCATTGTCGCGCTGGTGCAGGCCGATCGACGGCTCGTCCAGCACGTAGAGCACGCCGGTCAGTCCCGAGCCGATCTGCGAGGCGAGGCGGATGCGCTGGCTCTCGCCGCCGGACAGCGTACCGGAGGAGCGCGACAGCGTCAGGTAGTTCAGGCCGACGTCGAGCAGGAAGGTCAGGCGCTCGCGGATCTCCTTGAGGATGCGCGCCGCGATCTCGTTCTGCTGCGCGTTCAGCGCCTCCGGCACCGTCTCGAACCATTCGCCGGCGCGCTTGACCGAGAGCTCGGAGATCTCGCCGATATGCTTGCCGCCGATCTTGACGCACAGCGCCTCCGGCTTCAGGCGATAGCCGTGGCAGCCTTCGCAGGGCACGTCGGAGAAATACTTGCCGAGCTCCTCGCGCGCCCACTCGCTCTCGGTCTCGCGGTAGCGGCGGTTGATGTTGGTGACGACGCCCTCGAACGGTTTCTTGGTGTCGTAGGAGCGCACGCCGTCCTCATAGGAGAACTTGATCTCGTCGTCGCCGGAGCCGTGCAGCAGCGCGGCCTGCACCTTCTTCGGCAGATCCTTCCACTTGGTGTCGAGCGTGAACTTGTAGTGCTTGCCGAGCGCGGTCAGGGTCTGGATGTAATAGGGCGAGGACGATTTTGCCCATGGCGCGATCGCGCCCTTGCGCAGGGTCAGCTCCTTGTCCGGGATGACCAGGTCCTCGTCGATATGCTGCTCGACGCCGAGGCCGCCGCAGGCCGGACAGGCGCCGTAGGGATTGTTGAACGAGAACAGGCGCGGCTCGATCTCGGGGATCGTGAAGCCGGACACCGGGCAGGCGAACTTTTCGGAGAACAGGATGCGCTCGGGGCCGCTCTTGTCGTGGATTTTTGCGGTCTTCTTCTTGTCTTCCTTCTCGCCGGCAGCCGCCGCCGGCGTGTCGGCGTATTCGATCACCGCGAGGCCATCGGCGAGCTTCAGCGCGGTCTCGAAACTTTCAGCGAGGCGCTGGGCCAGGTCGGGGCGCACCACGATGCGGTCGACCACCACGTCGATGTCGTGCGGGAATTTCTTGTCGAGGCTAGGGGCCTCCGACAGCTCATGGAAGGTGCCGTCGATCTTGACGCGCTGAAAGCCCTTCTTGAGGTATTCGGCGAGCTCCTTCTTGTACTCGCCCTTGCGGCCGCGCACGACCGGCGCCAGCAGATAGAGGCGGGTGCCTTCGGGCAGCGCCAGCACGCGGTCGACCATCTGCGAGACGATCTGGCTCTCGATCGGCAATCCCGTCGCCGGCGAATAGGGCACGCCGACCCGCGCCCACAACAAGCGCATGTAGTCGTAGATCTCGGTGACGGTGCCGACGGTGGAGCGCGGGTTCTTCGAGGTCGTCTTCTGCTCGATCGAGATCGCCGGCGACAGGCCGTCGATCTGGTCGACATCAGGCTTCTGCATCATCTCCAGAAATTGCCGCGCATAGGCCGACAGCGACTCGACGTAGCGGCGCTGGCCCTCGGCATAGATGGTGTCGAACGCGAGCGACGACTTGCCGGAGCCGGACAGGCCGGTGAACACCACGAGCTTGTCGCGCGGAATCTCGACGTCGATGTTCTTCAGATTGTGTTCGCGCGCGCCGCGGATCGTGATGGCGCGCGATGAGGAGCCGGCGTTGTTTTGGCGCTTCGCCTTGAGCACTTCATCCATTGCGACGGTTCCGGGCGCATGATCGGGCGCCTTTTGGGCGCGCATCGCCGGTGATGCCGGGAGCTTGCGCCGATGGGGTGTGTGAAGACTGGAACGTAGGTAGAACGGCCGACAATTTCCAGTGCTGAATGGCGTCCATCAACGGATAGTTTAGCCGATGGCAGCAGCCGTCAGCAGGATCGGTTCCAGATTTCCGTTTTGACGCGTTTTCCTGGCGCGAACCGGCATCCATCCCGGATCAAGTTCCGGGACAGGCTTCGCTCGAAAATGCTTTGACGAAAAAAAGGCCGGCGCGAGGCCGGCCTTTCCGAGACCTTGGGGGGCTGTCTTTCGCTTAAAGCGAGATGAGTTTTGGTTGAATCGGCTTGGCGCGGTCTTGCTTCACCTCTCCCTGGTGGGGAGAGGTCGGATTGCGCAGCAATCCGGGTGAGGGCTCTTGCTCTCTCGATAGACCGCAACCCCTCACCCGATTTGCTCCGCAAATCACCTCTCCCAAGGGAGAGGTGAACTTTCGATGCCGTTCCAGCTCAACTTAATCTCATCAGGCTTTAGTACTTCGCGACGATCGGGCCGCCGAAGTGATAGTTCACGCCGAACTGGACGGTGTGCAGGTTGATGTCGGCCGACCGCACGCCGAAGTAGGTCTCACCGCCCAGGCTGCGATACAGGTATTCGCCCTTGATCGACCACTGCGGCGCGATGAACGCCTCGATGCCGGCACCGACGGTCCAGCCCGAGTGGAAGTTGCTCTGCGAGACGCTGACGCCGCCCGCGCTGAGGGAGAGCTTGTTGTCGACCCAGGCGTAGCCGCCGGTGCCGTAGAACAGCACCTTGTCGACCGCGAAGCCGATGCGGCCGCGCGCGGTGCCGAGCGCGTCGATCTTGCTCGTCGCCGTGATGCCGAGCGCAGTGGCGGAGGCGTTGACGTCAGCCCATGCGCCGTCGGCCTCGAGGCCGTACACGATGTTGCCGGCCTGCCAGTTGTAGCCGATGGTGCCGCCGCCGAAGCCGCCTTCCATCTTCGGGTTGCCCGAATTCTCGCTGGCGTAGCCACCGAAGCCGCCGATGTAGAAGCCGGTCCAGTTGGTGAACGCGACCGGCGGCGGAGCCTTCACGTAGGGCGCGCGAGCCGCCATGTCGGCGGCCATCGCCGGTGCAATTGCGCTGAGGGCAAACATGCCGGCCGAGGCCAGCAGAACATTCCTGATTTTCAAAGTCCCAGTCCCATTTTCTTGTTGTCCCTTCAAACATTGAAGGGAAACGCCAACGCGGTGTCGCGTGACGTTCATGTGTTTCTACCTAGAAATCTTGGAAGTTGTGTATCCGTGAAACCACAATGCACGGAAAACGGCCCACGCGAGCCGTGCGCTTGCCCGCAACGAAAGAGCCCGGCGCAAGGCCGGCTCCTGTCGTTCGCTGCACGGCTGCGGCGCGCGGCCGCAGGTCGCTCAGTACTTCGCTGACACCACCGGACTGCTCGGTGCGTTGAAGTGGTAATTGATGCCGAGCTTGACGGTGTGGAAACTGTCCTTCCACTCCGAGCGATCGTTCAGTGCCGGCGTGTACTGGATCGGCGCGACCTTGCCGAGATCGATGTAGTTGTATTCGAGCTTGGCCGACCAATTGGCAGCGAACATGTATTCGACGCCGGCGCCGGCGGTCCAGCCCCAGCGCGTGTCGCTGGCCGAGGCCGAGGGCGGCGCGAGCCCGGCATTGTAGCGGTGCAGGATGTCGCCGACCGCGGCGCCGCCGCTCACGAACCACAACGTGGCGCCGTCGGCGTAGCCGAGCCGGCCCTTGATGTCGCCGAAGCTGCGCAGCTCGGTGTAGTAGGTGTCGAGCACACTGGGCGGTCCGACATTGATCACGTCGGAGCGGCCGGTGACGGCGGCCCAGTGGTAGTCGCCCTCGATCCCGAACACGACGGGGCCGGTCTGAAAATTGTAACCGACCACGCCGCCGACAAAGCCGCCGCTGGTGTTGTAGCTCTGCGTGCCGATGAACGCCGCATCGTTCGGTGCGCCAAGGTAAGTCTCGTTGCTGGTGCCCCAGCCGCCGCCGCCCTGGGCGCCGAGATAGAAGCCGCTCCAGCTGGTCGCAGGCGCGACGACCGGCGCCGGTGCGGGGGCGTGCGCGGCGAGGTCAGCCGCCGATACGGACGAAACGCTCAGCGCGGCAAGGCCGGCCGCGGCAACGCAAAGCTGCTTCATGGAATCCATCCCGTTTCGAATCGATCAATGACGGGACAAGGCTACCAGCACAGGTTGCAAGCCAGCGTAGCGCTCCGGCCACACTGATAACATTTTGATTTTATTGGATATTGCACGATTTATTAAGATTTAACCACGTTTGATTCGTGGTTGTGTGCGACTGGCCGCTCGCGCGAGCCGGCCGACCCGCCAAACAAAAAGGCCGGCGCGAAGCCGGCCTTTGGTCTCGATCGAACCGGATCGCGCGATCAGTAGCGCGCGACCACCGGGCCACCCCACTTGTAGTTCACGCGGACGGTGACGAGGTCGACGTCCTGGCGGTCGCGGATGCTGCTGAACAGCGCGCCGGTCGGGGTGGTGAGGTTGTAGGTCTTGTCCTGCATGAACAGGTGGTCGTATTCGACACCAGCGGTCCAGTTCGGCGCGAAGCCGACTTCGATGCCGGCGCCGATGGTGCCGCCCCAGCGGGTGTCGCTGGCGCTGCCGGCGAGCACGCCGGTCGGCGTGAAGAAGGTCCTGTAACGATTGTCGGTCAGCGCCGCACCACCCTTGGCGTACAGCAGCACGTTGTTGACGGCGTAGCCGACCTGGCCGGTGAACAGGCCGAACGCGTCGATCTTGGTCTGGTTGGTGAAGAGGCCCGGGAAGATCGCGCTGTTGTTGCTGCCCTTCAGGTCAGCCCAGTCGCCCTGCGCTTCGAGGCCGAACACCCAGGCGCCGGACTGCCAGCGATAGCCGATCTGGCCACCGGCAACGCCGCCGGTCGCGTCATGGCAACCATCCGATCCGAGGAGCAGTCCACCCGGGACCTGGCTCCAGCAATTGTGGCTCGAGCCCCAGCCGCCGTTGGCGCCGATGTAGAAGCCACTCCAGTCATAGATCGCAGCAATTATCGGCGGCGCCTTGGTGTAGGGGCGTGCCGCGAGGTCGGCCGCCGCAGCGGGCGCTGCGAACGCAATCAGGGCAACCGTACCGAGCAAAAACTTCTTCATTTCAAAACTCCCAGCCGATCGGCTTCCAAAAGGGTCCCAAAGCCGATCTCAGACGCGAGCGCCCATCTGATGGTGGACATCTATACGCTGATTCAACCGGAAACGCCGTCTCCCAAAAGCCACACTTGCGGAAGAAGTGTGGCTAGTGCAAGTCATTGATTTACTGAATTTTTTCTAGCGTGGATGAGCCGGCGGGCCGCCGCGATCGAAATCGTCCGGCCGTTCTATCGCCCTGGTCGCCTCTACGGCTGGTTGTGGCGAACAAAACTGGAACATTGTCGGCTGCAGTGCTATATCCTCGATAGTCGTGGATAACCGCGCGCGGGCAAAGGCGGCGAGCCGGCGCCGGCGTATAGGGTCATCCACGACGCCTGCGATGTAAGTGGCGAAGGTTGAGAGTGGCGGCCGATGTCCGGACGCCCGGTTTTTAAGTGGAGATGATGCGATGGCAGGAAGCGTGAACAAGGTGATCCTGGTCGGAAACCTCGGCAAGGATCCGGAAATCCGGCGGACCCAGGACGGCCGTCCGATCGCCAATCTGTCCATCGCCACCTCGGAGACCTGGCGCGACAAGGGCACCGGCGAGCGCAAGGAAAAGACCGAGTGGCACCGCGTCGTGATCTTCAACGAGGGCCTCTGCAAGGTCGCCGAGCAGTATCTGAAGAAGGGCGCCAAGGTGTACATCGAGGGCCAGTTGCAGACCCGCAAATGGACCGACCAGTCCGGCGTCGAGAAGTACTCGACCGAGGTCGTGCTGCAGGGCTTCAACTCCAACCTGACCATGCTCGACGGGCGGGGCGGCGGTGGCGGCAGCTTCTCGGACGACGGTGGCAGCGATTTCGGCTCGTCCGGTCCGGTCAGCTCGGCGCCGCGCCGCGCAGTGGCCGCCGGCGGCGGCAGCCGCAACAGCGACATGGACGACGACATCCCGTTCTGATCGAACGTCGCATTCCCGGGCTCATACGAACCGCTCCGTGAAGATTCATTTCGCGGGGCGGCGGTGAGATGCGTGGTGCAATTATCCTCATGTGGATTATGAGGATAACGTCCGAGCTGCAAGCCTAGTATTAGGTTTTTGGGGCTGGCTGGCGCAAGTTCCCGCGACTTTGACACAGGTCGATGTGAATGATATTTACATTGGCTGGCGGCGGACGATGACTGGCCGCGAGTTCAATGCAAAGGCCGTCACCATGAGCCTCGCGCCACTGCTCGACGCCGCGCCTGCGATCCCGCTCCATGCCTTCGCTGCGATGGCCGCCTTCGTGCTCGGCTCGATCCAGCTCGCCGCGCCGAAGGGCACGCTGCCGCACCGGACGCTGGGCTGGATCTGGGTGATCCTGATGCTGGTGGTCGCAGGCAGCTCGTTCTGGATCCATCAGATCCGGCTGCTCGGGCCGTGGAGCCCAATCCATCTGCTGTCGGTCTTCTCGCTGGTCATGCTGGTGGTCGGCGTGACGGCTGCGCGCAGCCACAATGTCCGCAGCCACAAGTTCACGATGATCGGCATCTTCTTCGGCGCGCTGCTCATCGCCGGGCTGTTCACCTTGATGCCCGGGCGGATCATGCACGCCGTGATTTTCGGCAACTGATTGCGCGGTTGAGGGGCGTCGTGGGGCCAGCTCCATCGGCTCCCACCCGGCCTGCGATCGCGGCGCAAAGCCGGCCCGCGGCAAATCTACAATGTGGCTGGTAAGTCCATGAAAAAACGAAGGGAAAAACGGCTAGCCGGAGCCGCGTCGGGGTGGTTATCAGGCCCCCGATGGGCTATATGATTCCCCAGTAAAACTGACCGGATTTCCCCTTTGTCCGATAACGAAGATGACAAGCCCGGCGAGCCGCCGGCGCCCTCAGATATTCGTCCCGTTTCCATTCTCGACGAGATGAAGAAATCGTACCTCGATTACGCGATGAGCGTGATCGTGTCGCGTGCGCTGCCCGATGCGCGCGACGGGCTCAAGCCGGTGCACCGGCGCATCCTGTATTCGATGCATGAGCAGGGGCACACGCCGGACAAGAAATACGTCAAATCCGCCCGTGTCGTCGGTGACGTGATCGGTAAGTACCATCCGCATGGCGACCAGTCGATCTACGACGCGATGGTCCGCATGGCGCAGGACTTCTCGCTGCGCGTGCCGCTGATCGACGGCCAGGGCAATTTCGGCTCGATCGACGGCGATCCGCCGGCGGCCTACCGATATACCGAAGCGCGGCTGACCAAGGCGGCGCTCGCCGTGCTCGCCGACATCGACATGGAAACCGTCGATTTCCAGCCGAACTACGACAATTCCGAGCAGGAGCCGTCGGTCCTGCCGGCCCGGTTCCCGAACCTCCTGGTCAACGGCGCCGGCGGCATCGCCGTCGGCATGGCGACCAACATCCCGCCGCACAATCTCGGCGAGGTGGTCGACGCCTGCGTGGCGCTGATCGACAACCCGGCGCTCTCGATCGACGAGCTGATCGACATCATCCCCGGGCCGGATTTCCCGACCGGCGGCATCATCCTCGGCCGCCAGGGCATCCGCTCCGCCTATCATCTCGGCCGCGGCTCGATCGTGATGCGCGGCAAGGTGACGATCGACACCATCCGCAAGGACCGCGAAGCGATCATCATCACCGAGATTCCCTACCAGGTGAACAAGGCCACGATGGTCGAGCGCATCGCCGACCTCGTGAAGGAGAAGAAGATCGAGGGCATCGGCGATCTCCGCGACGAGTCCGACCGCGACGGCTATCGCGTCGTGATCGAGCTGAAGCGCGAGGCGGTGCCTGACGTCGTGCTGAACCAGCTCTATCGCTTCACGCCGCTGCAGACCAACTTCCCCGCCAACATGCTGGCGCTGGATTCCGGTCGTCCGCAGACGATGACGTTGAAGGATCTGCTCACCATCTTCGTCGCGTTCCGCGAACAGGTGGTGACGCGGCGGACCAAGTTCCTGCTCGGCAAGGCGCGCGACCGCGCCCATATCCTGGTCGGCCTCGCCATCGCGGTTGCCAATATCGACGAGATGATCCGGGTGATCCGGACCTCTCCCGATCCGAACACGGCGCGCGACACGCTGATGTCGCGCGACTGGCCGGCGCGGGACGTCGAGGCGATGATCACGCTGATCGACGATCCACGGCACCGGATCAATGACGACGGCACGCTCCGGCTGTCGATGGAGCAGGCGAGGGCGATCCTCGATCTGCGGCTGCAACGCCTGACCGCGCTCGGGCGGGACGAGATTTCCGATGAGCTCGACAAGCTCGCGGCCGAGATCGCCGACTATCTCGACATCCTGCGCTCGCGTGCGCGCGTGCAGGGCATCGTCAAGACCGAACTCGCCGAGGTGAAGCAGCAGTTCGCGACGCCGCGCAAGACCGTGATCATCGAGCAGGAAGGCGAGGTCGAGGACGAGGACCTGATCCAGCGCGAGGACATGGTCGTCACCGTCTCGCATGCGGGCTATGTCAAGCGCGTACCGCTCTCGACCTACCGGGCGCAGCGCCGCGGCGGCAAGGGCCGCGCCGGCATGCAGACCCGCGACGAGGATTTCGTCGCGCGGCTGTTCGTGGCCTCCACCCACACACCGGTGCTGTTCTTCTCCTCGCGCGGCCAGGTCTACAAGGAGAAGGTCTGGCGGCTGCCGATGGCGGCGCCCAACGCGCGCGGCAAGGCGCTGATCAACATCCTGCCGCTGGAGCAGGGCGAGCGCATCACGACCATCATGCCGCTGCCGGAGGATGAATCCTCCTGGGGCAATCTCGACGTGATGTTCGCGACGACCAGCGGCACCGTTCGCCGCAACAAGCTGTCCGACTTCGTCGACGTCCGCCGCTCCGGCATCATCGCGATGAAGCTCGGTGAGGGCGAGGCGATCGTCGACGTGCAGATCTGCACCGAGCGTGACGACGTGCTGCTGACCGCCGCCGGCGGGCAGTGCATCCGCTTCCCGGTCCCCGATGTGCGCGTCTTCACCGGCCGCACCTCGATGGGCGTGCGCGGCATTGCGCTCGCCGAGGCCGACAGGCTGATCTCGCTGGCGATCCTGCGCCATGTCGAGACCACCTCGGATGAACGTTCCGCCTATTTGAAGATGCGCCGCGCGGTGGCCGGCGAGGCCACGACCGAAGAGCCGGTCGAGACCGAGGGCGAGGAGACGGCGAACGATGCGATCCAGCTGTCGCAGGAGCGCTATGCCGAGCTGTCGGCGGCCGAGCAGGTGGTGCTGACGGTTTCCGTCAACGGCTACGGCAAGCGGACCTCGTCCTACGAGTACCGCACCACCGGCCGCGGCGGTAAAGGCATCGTCGCGATGAGCGTCAACAATCGCAACGGCAATCTGGTGGCGTCGTTCCCGGTCGAGGACGCCGACCAGATCATGCTGGTCACCGACAAGGGGCAATTGATCCGCTGTCCGGTGGCCGACATCCGCGTGGCCGGCCGCTCGACCCAGGGCGTGATCGTGTTCGACACCGCCGAGGACGAGCACGTGGTCTCGGTCGAGCACATTCCGGAAGAAGAGAACAGCGAGAACGGCAACGGCGGTTAGCAGGCGCCTCCGAATGTGGTTTTTCGCCACAGAGAACTCGACGGCGCTTCAGCGCCGTCGTTGACCTCTTCTAACAACGATCGGTGAATCGCAGGGAATTTTGCGCAAGTGCATACTGTGATATCGCGAGTAACGATCAAGTGGCTACGAAGAGACTTTGGTTAAAGGGTTTCGGAGAATGGCGAATTGTCGTCGCCCGTAGTCTGTAAGCTTCCAGAACCGCACTTTGCTGCGCCGCGCCAAAGAACTGTCAATTTGCTCCTCGTCTATACGGTCTATGAGATTCGCGGCGAACAGGGTCTCCCCGATCTCACGTAAGCTACGTTCTTCCAGGCTGTTGCCTTCGAATTCTTTCGTATTGGGTTGATACCGACTTAGAGCTTTGTAGAAGTTGGCAACCAAAAAATTCTCCTCGGAGAAGTTCATTATTGTCGTTGCGACTGCAAGGAATATCGTACCCCAACTCACCTCAATCCGGTTCCCAAATTTAACCGTCACATCGTATCCAATAAACGGCCTCTCCTCTGCTGCCTTTGAGTCAAGCACCTGCTTTTCCAAGTACGCTACCTTTTCGAGCAGTTCCGCATACTTCTTGTATTCGACCACCTCATCTCTCCTAACAAATCCCGTTCTCGGTTTTGTTCGCTTAAGATCTACAAAGCTGGTTGTTACCTCTGCGGCCAGCTGATGAGGGCTTGTGAACGTGCGCACCGGTCGCTTCCGGATCTTCGAAATGAAGGCGTCGAGCTTCTCGCGCATTTCTTGATTGTCTTCGGTCTTACTGAACGGAATGGCGCCTCGATCGCCGTGAATGAAGCCGATCGATGGAATTTCTCGTTCACGCGCATAGTTGAACTCTTTTTCTGTGAAGCTAACTCCGTCCGCAGCAAGGCTGCCGTATCGGCCGCCAACCAGCACAACGTAGTAGTCTGAGTCATCTATCTGCTGCTTGATGAACTCCCAAGTATCATCATCGGCCGCGGGAAAGAGCTCCATTCCTACCGGCAAGCAATTCAATTTCAGCAGAGCCTTCTGGACCTCGGCTCGTTCCTCCCTGAGGTCCGCAAATGTAGAGCTCACGAATACTTTGTATATCGGCTCCGACGCCATTGAGGTCTCCGCGTACATCTAACCTTGGGTGGTAGGGAGGTCGCGCCGTGTTGACGTTGGCTTCTGGTGGCAGTCGGCGGTGACCGGCAAGCTCTACTTTGGCCTTATCCCGCATAATTACACGCCTAATTGGTGGAACTCTCAAGCTCCATGGTGAGCCTGGGGAGCACGTCCGTCTTTCCGATTTGCGCGAACCAGCACCAGAGCTCCAGCGTGCAGGCGAGCCGGTAGAGCGCGATCGTGGCTTCCCAATCCAGCCGGTCGCGTGTGCCGTGGCCGGCGAGCAGGCCGTCGCGCTTCGGCGCGTCGTTTGGCGTGAAGTAGTACAGCGCCTTGGCGATATCCATCAGCGGATCGCCGGCCGTGCAGTTCTCGAAATCGACGATGCCGGAAAGCTCCGGGCTTCCTTCGGCGTTCACCAGCACATTTCCGGCATGGAAATCGTAGTGGCACAGGCGCGGCGTCTGGGCTGCGTCGAGCAAATGGTTGCGTGCGATAATGCTGGCCCGCAGCCGTGTGGCCAGCGCCGGGTCGCCACCGCGGGTGCAAAATTCTGTCAGCTTCCGCTCAAACTGGGCGGACATGTAGGCGCGGTTGCTTGGGTGAGGGGTCCAGACGCCGTTCGGGCCGATATAGCCGAAGCTATCGAGGGTGACGTCGTTGATCCTGCGCAGCGCCGCGCCCATCTCGGCGTAGATCGCAAACAGCTCCTGATCGCCCAGCTCCGGCTCGCGCTGGCCGAGCATGACGCCGTCGAGCTTGCTCATCAGCACGAAGCTGAGGTCGATCGTCGAATGCGTATCGTCGGCGAGGAGAATGTGGGGAACGGGAATAGCGACGTCGCGCAGCAGCCCGAGGACGTGGACCTCCTTCGCCATCTTCCATTGCAGCTGCGTCGGGTAGACCTTCAGGATGCAGTTGGGCGCGTCCGCCAGAACGATCTCGAGGATCGTGCTGATCTCGCCGCCGCGCAGTTCGATGACATCGTGCACGCGGGAATGCAGCGGTACGCGGTCGACGATGGCTTGAGCCTGCTCGATCGAGATTGTCAGCCTCGGTTTGAGCTGAAGCGGCGGATCGTTGGACATGCCCGCACATCCCACCGATGGTCTGATCGAGCGCGACACATCAGCCCTTGAAGCGACGTTACATAGACAACATCAGGGCGAATGACGTGGAGGCCAACCATAGCAGCATCGCGGCAAGACCCAGTCTTGTTGCCAGTTGCCAGAAACCCGAGAAATCCCTGAACACAGATGGCGAGAACATCAAGATGATGCCTTGCGCCAGAACCAACCAACCGAAAACCCAGACGTCGTCGCATCCTTGCCGGCACAGCAAGTCACCCTGGTGCCAGTACGTGAGCCGATAGCCGTCGACCAAGTGCAGCCCAGCATAAACCAAGAAAACGACGGAAATCGCAAGATAGAGATTCAGCAGCCAAGACGTTTTGCGCGCTAGCACATAGAGCACGGATTGCGCCAGCGGTGCGGCGACGAAGAACTGAAGATTGTCATATCCCGTGACTGGAAAGGCGAACGGTTCTCCATCCAATGTCGCGTCGTTCAGTCCGATCCAGAAAATGTAAAAGCATCCCCATGTGAGGCATATTCCAAGCAACGCCCTGATGTGTCCGGACGTGACGAACGCTCGGCTTTCGCCGGAACCATTTCCGCCTTGGTGGGGCGTTGGTCCAGCCGCTTGCGCCGCCGGCCCAAATGAGCTGCTCATGCACGTCCACTCCTAAATCTCGATCTCCGTGCCGAACTCCACGACCTGGCCGGTCGGCACGCCGAAGAAGGCCGCCGACCGCTCGGCATTGCGTTGCAGGAAGGCGAACAGCGATTCCCGCCACACCCACATGCCCGGAACGTCCTCGCGCGGGATGATGGTCTCACGGCCGATGTAATAGGTCACGTCGGAGAGGTCGATGCCGGGGAGCTTGCCCTGCCGGCAGGTGAGCTTCAACCCTTCATAGATGGTCGGATACTGCATGAAGCCATAGTGCAGGATGATGCGGGTGATGCCCGGGCTGATCTCCATGACCTCGGCGCGGTCCTCGTCGGAGATGCGCGGCAGTTCCTCGATCTGCACGGTGACCAGCAGCACGCGCTCGTGCAGCACGTGGTTGTGCTTGACGAATTGAGTCAGCGCCAGCGGCACCCCCCGGGGAGCCGAGGCCAGGAACACGGCGGTACCGGGCAGGCGGGCGCTGCATTTGTTGACCGCGGTCTCGATCAGATCCTCTTCCGGCTGACGCAGCTTGGCGCGAGCCTTCTCGACCAGCTTCACGCCGCCGCGCCAGGTCATCATCAGGAACGCCACCGCCGCGGCGAGCAGCAGCGGGAACCAGCCGCCTTCGAACAGTTTCTCGGTGTTTGCCGCAAAGAAGATCGCGTCGATGATGAAGAAGAAGCCGTTCACCGCGATCACGAGGATCGGCGAATAGCCCCACTGGATCGCGACCAGCGCCGCGAGCAGCGTGGTGATGGCCATCAGCAGCGACACCGCGATGCCGTAGGCGCCGGCGAGTGCGTCCGAGGTGCCGAAGGCCAGCACCGCGCCGAGCGTTCCCGCCGCAAGCAGCCAGTTCACCAGCGGCACGTAGATCTGTCCGATCGCATCGCTCGTGGTGTGCTGGATGTGCATCCGCGGCAGGAAGCCGAGCTGGATCGACTGCTGGGTCAGCGAGAACACGCCGGAGATGATGGCCTGCGAGGCGATCACGGTGGCGAGGGTCGCGAGCAGCACGAGCGGGTAATGCGCCCAGTTCGGGGCAAGTTGGAAGAACGGGTTGTCGATCGAGTTCGGGTCGTTGATCAGTTCGCCGGCCTGGCCGAAATAATTCAGCACCAGTGCGGGCAGGCAGACCGCGAACCAGGCGAGCCGGATCGGGAAGCGGCCGAAATGCCCCATGTCGGCATACATCGCCTCGCCGCCGGTGACGGCGAGGAAAGCGGCGCCGAGGATGGCGAAGCTGACGTGAAAATCCTGGTGGATCAGGAAATCGAACGCATAGAACGGGCTCAGCGCGACCAGCACGCCGGGCGCCTTGACGATGCCATGAATGCCGAGCGCCGCGAGCACGGCGAACCAGAACAGCATCACCGGCCCGAAGATCTTGCCGATGAAGCCCGTGCCCTGCTTCTGCATGAAGAACAGGCCGATCAGGATCACCACGGTGAGCGGCACCACCGCTGGCGTCAGTGAGGGCGCGTCGACCTTCAGGCCTTCGATCGCCGACAGCACTGAAATTGCCGGCGTGATCGCGCCGTCGCCATAGAGCAGGGCGGCGCCGATCAGGCCGACCACCAGAAGATGGGAGCGCCAGGTGCCGGGCGCCGCGTTGCGCGCCGAAAGCAGCGCCAGCAGCGCGACGATGCCGCCTTCGCCGCGGTTGTCCGCGCGCAGGATCAGCATGGCGTATTTGACTGAAATGATGAGGATCAGCGCCCACAGGATCAGCGAGACCACGCCGAGCACCGCGCTGTGGGTGAGGGGCCCGCCATGGGCGGCGGCCTTGGCGGCTTCCTTCAGTGCGTAGAGGGGGCTGGTGCCGATATCGCCATAGACGACACCCAAGGCACCCAACGTGACGGCAACCGGGATCGGGCTTGATGGAGGATGGCCAGAAGAAGCGATGGCGGGCGTACTGGTCACGGCAATCCCCCGATGGCTAGCGCCCGCCGGATCATCCGGTCGGGCGCGTTAGACGATAGTCTGCGACGGGACGTCGCAAATTACCATTGGGATTTGCGTGACAGCCTGACCTTTACGCGGGGCTGGACGACTTGCTGGTGCGCGCGATCTCCGCGCGAACCAGCAGCCGTCTCGCCTGGAAATTTCTTCTACGGCGTACGGTCGGCGGTGACGAGGCGGGCTTCGCGGACCATCGTCTTGCTGCCGGCGCTGCGCAGGCAGGAGGCCTCGAAATTCGGCCAGGCCTGCTGCGAGCAGCCCTTGCCCACCGGGTGGATGTCGAGACGGTCGCTCTTGGCCAGCGGCTGCGGGGTAGAGGCTTCGACCTGCGGCGCGAAGCCCGGCAGAACGGTGAGCGCGGCGGCAATGAACGCGGCAACAGCGATAGCGGAAAGTGCCTTGATCATGACGGTCCCCATATGAACGAGCCCCCCGGGGCCCGTCGTTTCGTTGTCCAATGTCTACCGGCCGCACGTTTCCTGGTGTCTTCGCCAGGGTCGAAAATGGTTTCATCGCAGGCCGGTTTTGTTTCGTCCGCCAACGGCCGACGAAACATTCACCCACATAGACGCTGGCATCCCAGGACTCGTTCACTGGGCGAGCAGGGATTTATTTTCGCTCGACGGGGGGAACCCGGGGCGGCTTGCCGGGGAGAGCCGGGCGGGTTAGGAGGGACCATGTCCCGTATCGCGCTCTACCCCGGCTCCTTCGATCCCGTCACCAACGGCCATCTGGATGTGGTCCGGCAGGCCGTCGGCCTATGCGACCGCCTGGTCGTCGCCGTCGCCATCCACGCCGGCAAAAAGCCGCTGTTCTCGACCGAGGAGCGGCTCGGCATGCTCCGCGAGGTATGCAGCCCGATCGCCCAGGCAGCGGGCTGCGCCTTCGACTGCACCACCTACGACAACCTGACGGTGACGGCAGCGCGCAAGCTTGGTGCCACCATCATGATTCGCGGCCTGCGCGACGGCACCGATCTCGACTACGAGATGCAGCTGGCCGGCATGAACGAGGCCATGGCGCCCGACGTGCATACCGTGTTCGTTCCGGCGTCGGTCGGCGTCCGCCCGATCACCGCCACACTGGTGCGCCAAATCGCCCAGATGGGCGGCGACTTCTCTGCATTCGTGCCGTCATCAGTCGCCGCTAGCCTGAAGGCCAAGTTCGCCGGCTGATCCCGGCGGCCTGCCACACCCCGAACGTTACAGAGATCCGGAGTTTCCATGATCCGCATTCTTGCATTCGTTGCCGCGTTGCTCTGCGTCGTGCCCGCGGTCGCGCAGCCGCTGCCCGCCAATCTCGACAAGGCCAATGCGATCGTGATCGACAGCACCAAGGGCCGCATCGTCATCAAGCTCCGCACCGACATCGCGCCCCAGCATGCCGAGCGCATCAAGCAGCTGGCGCGCGAGGGCTTCTACAACAACGTGCCGTTCCATCGCGTGATGGATGGCTTCATGGCGCAGACCGGCGACGGCCAGAATTTCAACGGCACCGGCGGCTCGAAATATCCGAATCTGAAGCAGGAGTTCTCGCAGGTGCCGTTCAAGCGCGGCGTCGTCGGCATGGCCCGGCGCGGCGACAGCGTCGACAGCGCCAATTCGCAGTTCTTCATCATGTTCGCCGACGGCTCGAGCCTGAACGGGCAATACACCGTGGTCGGCGAGGTGGTGTCGGGCATGGATGTGGTCGACAAGCTGAAGAAGGCATCCGCGGGCTCGCCCGGCGGCGCCGTCACCGATCCCGACAAGATGGTGAAGGTGCAGGTCGCATCCGACATCAAGTGATCGGCGATGGCGGCGCGCAGCAAGCCACTTGCCTGGTTCGCCGCGCCGCTCGTGGCGTGGCTCGCGCTGTCCGGACCGGCGGCAGCCGAGCCGGAGCAACTCAATACGATCAGGGACGTTGTTCTTGCCATCCACCGCTGCTGGCGGCCGCCGCCGCCGGACAAGGCCGGCCCGGTCGACATTACCGTCATTGTCAGCTTCAACCGTGAAGGCGCGATCCTCGGCCATCCCAGGATCAGCTATGAATCGGAGGAAGCGACCGACAACGACCGGATTGCATACCGGGTCGCCGTGATGGAGGCGTTGCAACGCTGCACGCCGATGCCATTTACCGAGAGCCTCGGCGGCGCGGTGGCTGGCCGCCCATTCGCGATCCCATTCAGGAATAAGAAATATCCACCCCGAAGCCAGGAGAAGCGAGCATGGCTGCTACCGAAAATACTCTGATCCTCGAAACCACCCAGGGCCCGGTCACGATCGAGATGCGCCCGGATCTCGCGCCCGGCCACGTCGCGCGGATCAAGGAGCTGGTGCGCGAGGGCTTCTACGACGGCATCGTGTTCCACCGCGTGATCGACGGCTTCATGGCGCAGACCGGCTGTCCGCAGGGCACCGGCATGGGCGGCTCCGGCAAGAAGCTGAAGGCCGAGTTCAACAAGGAGCCGCATGTCCGCGGCACCGCCTCGATGGCCCGCGCCGCCAACCCGGATTCCGGCGACAGCCAGTTCTTCATCTGCTTCGACGACGCCTCCTTCCTCAACGGCCAGTACACGGTCTGGGGCAAGGTCACCGAGGGCATGGAGAATGTCGACAAGATCAAGCGCGGCGAGCCGGTGCAGAACCCGGACAAGATCGTCAAGGCGCGCATGGCCGCCGACGCGGCTTGAGTTGAACACTCCGTCGTCACGGGATCACGCCGCGCGCGATCCCGTGACGGCAACGTTGAAGTAACAATCGCGCCATGCGCACCGATCTCTTCGATTTCGAACTGCCGCCCGAGAGCATCGCGCTCCGGCCCGCGAGCCCCCGCGATTCCGCGCGGATGCTGGTGGTGCATCCGGACGGCGTGCTGCGCGACGCCTCCATTGCGGACCTGCCGCACTGGCTGGAGCCGGGCGACCAGATCGTCGTCAACGACACCAAGGTGATCTCAGCCCAGCTCAAGGGCCGCCGCATCGGGCGCGAGACCGAGCCGAAGATCGAGGCGACCTTGATCAAGCGGCTCGACGGCTCGCGCTGGCAGGCGCTGGTGAAACCGGCGAAGAAGCTCGCCCCGGGCGATACCATCCGCTTCGGCAACGAGGGCAAGGTCTGCCTGCTCGGCAATCTCGATGCCGAGGTCGAGGCCAAGGGGCAGGAGGGCGAGGTGACGCTGTCATTCTCGTTCCATGGCCCAGTGCTCGACCAGGCCATCGCCGATGTCGGCGCCACGCCGCTGCCGCCCTATATCGCCTCCAAGCGTACACCGGACGACCAGGACGTCAGCGACTACCAGACCATGTTCGCAGCCAATGAAGGTGCGGTCGCCGCGCCGACGGCAGGGCTGCACTTCACGCCGGCGCTGGAAGCCGCGCTGCGCAATCGCGGCGTCACGCTGCACCGGCTGACGCTCCATGTCGGGGCAGGGACGTTCCTGCCGGTGAAGGTCGACGAAACCTCAGAGCACAAGATGCATGCCGAATGGGGCTGCATCACCGCCGAGACCGCCTCTGCCTTGAATGCAGCGCGCGCCAAGGGCGGCCGGATCGTCGCGATCGGCACCACGTCGCTGCGGCTGCTGGAAAGCGCGACGACACCGGACGGCGAGGTCCAGCCGTTCGCGGCGGAAACCTCGATCTTCATCACGCCGGGTTACCGCTTTCGCGCGGTCGATATCCTGCTGACCAATTTCCATCTCCCGCGCTCGACGCTGTTCATGCTGGTCTCGGCCTTCTCCGGCCTCGAGACCATGCAGGGCGCCTACGCCCACGCGATCAAGAACGGCTACCGGTTCTATTCGTACGGCGATGCGTGCCTGCTGTTTCGGGCGAATGAGCGGTAACAGCGACAGGTGGTGCTAAGCCTGATATACCCGCAGCAGGGGTGTATGAGGGGAAAACCATGGCTCTCACAATCGGGGAAATAGGCGGCGTCGTCGGCCTCATCAGCGCTGGGTTCGTCTTTATTGACCGCTATTATAAGGGGCGTCCTGTAGTGTCGCTTACAACAAAGGCGGAGGACGGTCGTATAAAAATCTGCATCAGAATTACGAACACGACGCCTTATGACGTTGCGATCATGGGCAACAAAGTCAAGCGAGGGTGGTTCTTTCGACCTTGCAAAGTATATTTTCTCTCCGATGGACAAAGCACTCGTGCTCTTTTGAATGCGCAGGCGGGCAGGCCACCGCAGTTCATGCTGAAGCCGAACGAAAGCCGAGAGCTGACAATTTGTCCCGCGTTCGAGAACAACGTGGCGTTAGAGGTCGCGGAGCCGGGCCGCGTTGATTTCTTTATCCAATGGCGTCGCGGGAACGCTACTTGGCTCCCCCAGATTCCATTACCTGTTTGCACAAGCACGGAAGCAATCAGACTTTACGGACTCGGAGACCAGAATAGCGGCCTCTAGAAGCGTGGGTGGGTTAGCTGCGAAGCTTAACCCACCCTACGAATCCAACTCGCTCCTCACGCCATCGCGCGTTCGGGCAATAGCTCCGCAATCTGCACCGCGTTCAGCGCGGCGCCCTTGAGCAGTTGATCGGCGGCGACGAACATCGAGATCGAGTGCCCCGAGGGATCGCTGAGGTCCTTGCGGATGCGGCCGACCAGCACGTCGTCCTGGCCGGAGGCGTCGATCGGCATCGGGAAGTAGTTCTTGGCGCGATCGTCGACGATCTTCACCCCCGGTGCCTGCGCCATGATCGCGCGGACCTGGTCCTCGGTGATCGGCTTCTCGCATTCGAAGGTGATCGCCTCGCAATGCGCGCGCAGCACCGGCACCCGCACGCAGGTGACGCCGACCGCGATCTTCTCGTCCTCGAAGATCTTGTGGGTCTCCTTGATGACCTTGGTCTCTTCGTCGTTGTAGCCGGTCTCCGGATCGACCGCCGTGTTGTGGTTGAACAAATTGAAGGCGTAGGGATGCGGCATCACCTTCGGGGTGTAGACTTGTCCGTTGAGATTGGCGCGGGTGGATTCGACGAGCTCGTCCATCGCGGCAGCTCCCGCGCCGCTCGCGGCCTGGTAGGTCGAGATGATCACCCGCTTGATGCGGTTCTTCTGGTGGATCGGCCACAGCGGCACCAGCGCGGTGATGGCGGCGCAGTTCGGGTTGGCGATGATGCCCTTGTGATCGCGGATGCTCCGCGCGTTGATCTCGGGGATCACCAGCGGCACGTTCGGGTCCATCCGGAACGCCGAGGAATTGTCGACCACCACGGCGCCGGACTTCACTGCAAGAGGCGCGAACTTCTTCGAGATGCCGCTGCCGGCTGAGAACAGCGCGATGTCGACGCCGTCGAAGGCGCGCTCGGTGAGTTCCTCGATCACCACCGGCTGGCCGCGGAAGCTGATGGTCTTGCCGGCCGAACGGGCGCTCGCCAGCGCCTTCAGCTTGCCGACGCGGAAGCCGCGCTTGTCCATGGTGGCAATGAATTCGGCGCCGACTGCGCCGGTGACGCCGACAATCGCGACGACGGGATCGTTACTCACTTTGTCCTCCATTCGAGATGTGTTGGATGTGCTGCAGACAATAAAAAAGCCCCGGACCTTCATCAGGCGGGGCTTCGGCTAGAGATGGTGCGGTTGACCGACTACGCGCGCACGCCTCCCGAGGCCCCGGAGAGCTCAGTGGTTTTGGTGGTGCGTTTGGTCGCGGTGATCATGGTGCCGACTTATGCGGGACAGATCGGCTGACGTCAACGGCCTTTGGGCGAAAATTCGGCAACATCGGCGCCGGCCTCAGCGCCTGCGTGCGCCCGGCGGCTCCAGGATCACCTCTTTCAGGTCGCTGCCGGCGACCACCACGATGACGAAATTGAGCTTGCCGCGCTCGCGCGTCAGGCCGCCGCTGATCGCCTTGCCCGAGGTGGTGTGTTCGGCAACCCGCACCGCATCGGCGAGGCGATGGCGGAGCGCCCTGAGCACCATCAGGTTGCCGCGGTCTTCGGCGTCGAGGGAGGTCAGCGGCGAGGCGGCCTCGCCCCCCACCACTTCGCCGGTCGCTGCATCGATGGCGTGCCGCCAGATCCGGTCCTGCTGCATGGTCTTGACCCGGTAGACTGCGGGAAACGAGGCGCCGTCGAAGCTGATGTCGGCAGTGATCGCACCGGCGTGCAGCGCCTCGGCGATCGCCATCGCCTTGCGCAGCGAGATCTGCGCGGCCTGGAAGCTGTCGAGCTCGCGGCGCACCGCATGCACGTCGAGCGCGCTGTCATCGTCCTGCGGCGTGAGCGCCGCGGCAGCCGAACTCGTGATCGCCTGGGCCGGCGACGCGAGCGTCGCGGTCAGCAGCGCAGCCGCGAGCAACCACGTTCCGAATCCCCAGTGCCGCAATCCGCGCAATCGTCCTGTCCTCATCGTCGAACCTGCATCGAAACTGAGCTCGCGCGTTGCCCGCGCTGTCGTGCGGCCATTGGTGCCGCGAAAATGCGGCCGACCCCCGTTAGTCAGAGGTCGGCCGCCGAACGTTCAGACGAAGCGATGGCGGCTGCTCCGTCGTGACGATCGAAGTTTACAAGGCGACACAAAACCGTTGGGGGGCTGAACTAGGTCCCGCGTCTCATTGCAACTAAACAATACGGTTTCGTTCTGTTTATTCAAGGTTCATCACGGCAACGTGTAAGACGATAAAATGATCCAAAATACCGTTCAGCGCGCGGGCCTGCGGCGTGCCTTCGTCCCTTCCTTCGTCCCTTCCTTGGCCCCGTTGCGGAGCCGGTCCCGCGGCCCGACGGCGCCGGCCAGGAACAGCCGGATCGAGACCTCCATCCGCGTCTCGGCCGCCTTCATGTCGATCGGTATCCCGAATGTCGCCATCCGGTGGGTGTGGCCGACCACCATGTTGAGGAAGGTCTCGGCCGCGATCGTGGTGTCCTCGAGATCGAGCACGCCCTTGTCGGCCAGATGATCAAAGAAATCGGCGGTGGTGGAGACGGCCTTCGACCAGCCCTCGTCGACGGCCAGCTTGGCGACCTCAGGGAAATTGATCGCTTGCGCGGTCAGGATCCGGCTGAAGGCGATGGAATCGGCGCTGCAATTCAGCACCAACAGCTGGCGCCCGAGGTCGATCAGCCGCTCCTCGGCCGAACCATCGCAGCTGCCGTCGCCCTGCATTTCCGCCGCGGCGGCAGCGAGCGGGGCGAGCCAGCGGGCAATCTCGCGCCGGAGCACTGCGGTGAACAGGCCGCGCTTATCGCCATATTGGCCGTAGACGGTGGGTTTGCTGACGCGGGCAGCCTCGGCCACCGCGTCGATCGACGTCGCCTCGAAGCCGCGTTCGAGGAACAGGCGGGTGGCGACCTCGATCAGCCGCTGGTCGCGCTCGATCGCGGCGTCCCGGGTCGGCCGGCCGCCGCGTGACTTGATCACGCCGCGCTTGGCCGCCTTGTTGGCCGCCTTGGCCTTGGTCGCCGTCAATCCCATGTGCCCATTCATCTCGTTGTGCGTCGGACGGGTCCGTCCGGTCTATAACCCGCGCGGTACGGATTCGTCCATTCGGCGGTACCAGGGGCAGGCGGGTCAGGGCGGCGTCGCGGTCCAGGCGCGTCCCGCGGCGGCCTTGTCGTAGCCGTACTGGTAGAGCGCACGCATATAGGCGGTGTCGAAGCCCTGGTTTTCCGACGCAGGATAGTCGCGCTCGATATAGGACAGATGGAAGCCGAGGCGGTTGCGCCGGGCAAAATCATAGGTCGAGAGAATGACGGAGCGGGTTTGCGCCTGGGTGATCGCAGAAATGCTGCGCGAGGCGACGTCGATCGTCGAGTTCAACACCAGCTGGAAATTGCCTTCGAGCTTCTTGTTGACGAGGATGTAGATGTTCATCCGGCCGTTGGCGGGCCAGGCCCGTTCGCGGAACATCAGCGCGTCCGGCAGCGTCAGCACGGGCGCGGTGACGCCGCCGTCGACATGCATCTCCTGGAAGCGCCGGCCTTGGCCCTCGGCATCGATCATGATCGGCGGAAACACCAGCGGGATGCTGGCTGAGGCGGCCATCACGTCGCGAAACAGCTGCAGCGCTTCGGGCGTGCCGACGGCTGCGATCCGTCCCATGTCCCAGATCACGGTGCGCTGGGTGTCGAGGTCGGTGGTGACGATCAGGAGCTTTCGGCCCTTGGCATTCTCGCGCGCCACCTCGCTCAGGATGTCCTCGCCGACATAACGCGCCACCAGCTCGCGCAGCCGCTTGTTGCCGAACAGGCCGGAGCCGAACAGCACCCGCATCAGGCTCGGGTCGTCCAGCAGGCTTTCGGCGATGCCTGACGTGTAGACCTCCTTCAGCGTGTCGTCGTAGCGCGAGCCGAGGAAGGCAAACGGCGCAATCAGTCCGCCGGTGCTGACACCGGAGACGACCGAGAAGCTCGGACGGTTGCCGGCTGCAGTCCAGCCGTTGAGCACACCCACGCCATAGGCGCCGTCGGCGCCGCCGCCGGAGAGGGCGAGATAGGTCTTGATCCGGGCGAGGTTGTCCTTCTCGAGCTTGAACCTGGACACCGGCTCGTCGGCATAGCGGCGCAGCCCGTCGAGATCGAGCACCCGCGAATTAACGGCGTCGGCAGCCGTGTAGGGCGTCCGCGGCAGCGAACTGCACGCCGCCAGCGTGAAGCCGAGCCCGCACAGCAGCGCCACTTGCCGCATCGCATGGGCGACTTTCGCCCGATGGCGGACGCGGTCAGGCCGGGCGCTGAAGAGGGAGAACATCTCGGTCTGGTTTCGCGCGGATTGCAGTCGCGGCGGGGAGGTCTGTCGCCTTATTGTTGACATAAAACGATACGGTTTCGTTTTGTTTAACCGACGTTCCATTCCGGGGCAAGCTCTGATCCGGCCGTTCGCGTTCACGAAGTCGCGCGGAAGCCGTTATCGGACGGGTTGATCGGGCTTCAGTGACACGCAATAAGCAGCCGCATGAATCTTCCCAATCATTTCGAGCTGCTGGCAACCGACGGTGCGGCCCGCACCGGGCGCCTGACCACACCACATGGCCTGGTCCGGACACCTGCATTCATGCCGGTCGGCACCGCCGGCGCGATGAAGGGCATGCATTGGCGCGAGGTGCGCGATGCCGGCGCCGACATCGTGCTCGGCAATACCTATCATTTGATGCTGCGGCCGGGCGCCGAGCGGATCGCAGGGCTGGGCGGCCTGCAGCGCTTTACCGGCTGGGGCGGGCCGATGCTGACGGATTCCGGCGGCTTCCAGGTGATGTCGCTGTCGGAGCTGCGCAAGGTCACCGAGAAGGCGGTGACCTTCCGCTCGCATATCGATGGCGCCAAGGTCGAGCTGTCGCCGGAGCGCTCGATCGAGGTGCAGCGGCTGCTCGGCTCCGACATCGCGATGCAGATGGATGAGTGCGTGCGGCTGCCCGCCGAGCGCGCCGACATCGAGCGCGCGATGCAGCTGTCGCTGCGCTGGGCCGAACGCTCCAAGCGGGCCTTCGAGAGCGCACCCGACGGCTACATGCTGTTCGGCATCGTGCAGGGCGGCGATATCCCCGATCTCCGTCACGCCAGTGCGCGCGGGCTGACCGACATCGGCTTTCACGGCTACGCGATCGGAGGCCTCGCGGTCGGCGAACCGCAGGCGGTGATGCTGTCGATGATCGAGGAGACCGCGCCGGCGCTGCCGGCCGATCGGCCGCGCTATCTGATGGGCGTCGGCACCCCGGAGGACATTCTGGAGGCGGTGGCGCGCGGCGTCGATATGTTCGACTGTGTGATGCCGACACGGAACGGGCGCCACGGCATGGCGTTCACCCGGTTCGGGCAGATCAATTTGCGCAACGCCCGTCACATCGACGATCCGCGTCCGCTCGATGAGGAGAGCCCGTGGCCTGCGGCACGCGACTATTCGCGCGCCTATCTGCACCATCTGGTGCGCGCTGGCGAAACCCTTGGGGCAATGCTGCTGTCCGAAATCAACGTCGCCTATTACCAGGAGCTGATGCAGGGCATCCGCGATGCGGTGGCCAACGGCACGTTCGAGGACTTCAGAACGAAAACGCGCGCCGGTTGGGCGCGCGGGGACATTGCTCCGAGATGAGCTTGTGTGATCAGTTGCACACGATCGGGATCGGTTTCACCGAGTGCTTGGTCACGAACCCGTAACCGCAATTATCGCAGGTCCAGAGATAGCTGATCAGATTGTCGAACAGGTACGCGGAAGCTTCTGCCGCGACCATTGAGTCAGCACACACCGGGCAGGTCGGCAAATCGCTGCCGCGCGGATCGGGTCTGGACGCGACGGTCGACCGAACTTCAGCAAGTGCTGGCATGTGCGCCTCCCTTTGCGTTCTGAGCTGCACCTGACGAAAGTATATAAGCCCATTTGTTTGACCTTGTCGCAACACAAATACGTAGGTTTTACGTTATTTGCGCAGGTTCTGATTTTGCGATGCAACGAATATGCGTTGCGGCGGTTTCTCACTTGCGCGTCATGATGCGCTGCTCCAAATGAGAGAAGACCGCATATTCCAGCATATCCCGCAACAGGAGCCGCCTGATGGACGCGCCGTCGACAACGAGTGCAGTGCAACCCGGACGCGGCCGCGTCTTTGACTCCATCGTCGATGCGATCGGCTCGACGCCGATCGTGCGGCTGCGGAGACTGCCGCAGGCGAACGGTGTCAATGCGACGATCCTCGCCAAGCTGGAATACTTCAACCCGGCGGCCAGCGTGAAGGATCGCATCGGGGCGGCGATGATCGTGGCGATGGAGAAGGCCGGTATCATCAATGCCGACACCGTGCTGATCGAGCCGACCTCGGGCAACACCGGTATTGCGCTGGCCTATGTCGCGGCATCACGCGGCTATCGGCTGAAGCTCGTGATGCCGGAGTCGATGTCGATCGAGCGGCGGCGGATGCTCGCCTTCCTCGGTGCGGAGATCGTGCTGACCCCGGCGGCGCAGGGCATGAAGGGCTCGATCGCGACCGCGGAAGAACTGGTGCGCACGACGCCCAACGCGGTGATGCCGCAGCAGTTCAAGAATCTCGCCAATCCCGAAATCCATCGCCGCACCACCGCGGAGGAGATCTGGAACGACACCGGCGGCAACATCGATTACTTCGTCGCCGGTGTCGGCACCGGCGGCACCATCACCGGCGTCGGGCAGGTGCTGAAGCCGCGCAAGCCGTCGTTGCGGGTCGTCGCGGTCGAGCCGGAGGAAAGCCCGGTGCTGTCGGGCGGCCAGCACACGCCGCACAAGATCCAGGGCATCGGGGCCGGCTTCGTCCCTGACATCCTCGACCGCTCCGTGATCGACGAGATCGTCAAGATCAACAGCGCGACCGCGATCGAGACCGCGCGCGCGCTGGCGCGCAACGAAGGTATCCCCGGCGGTATTTCGTCGGGCGCCGCGATCGCAGCCGCCTTGCAGATCGGCAAGCGGCCGGAAGCTGCGGGCAAGACCATCCTGGCGATTGTGCCGTCATTCTCGGAGCGCTATCTCTCGACCGCGCTGTTTGAAGGAATCTGAGACACAGGAATCCAGGATATGGCCGATCAGCCGAGGCGACCGCGAACCCTGAACGATGCCCGTAGCGAAGCCGAGGCGGCGTTCAAACGCGCCACCACCAAGGTCGCTGACGCGGTGCCAAAGACCGTGGCCGTCCCCGGCGTCCGGGAGCAGGTCACGCTGCGGATCGATCAGGACGTGCTGGCGTATTTCCAGGAAGGCGGTCCCGGCTGGCAGGACCGCATCAACGCGGCGCTGCGCAAGGCCGCCGGGAAGTAACTCGCTTCGCAAGCAAGGTAGCCCGGGATGATCCCCGGGCTTTTGCCGTCATCGGGTGGTGGCGTTGCAGATCGCGATACGCAGCGGTCAGCTTGCGCGCGTCCGCTTTGTTGCGCCCGGTTTCAGGTTCAACAGGTTGCCGGCCAGGATCATGGCCGCGCCGAGGACCGTATAGGCGTCGAGCCGCTCGGCATAAATCAGCCACCCGGCGATCGCGGTGAGCGGCACCCGGACGAAATCCATCGGGATCACCACGGTCGCGTCGGCGTGGAGCAGAGCGCGCGCCATGCAATAATGCGAGAACGTGCCGCAGAATGCGATCACGGCGAGCCAGCCCCAGGTCGAAAGCGGCGGCCAGGTCCAGACATAGAGCGCGGGCCCGATGCTGGCGAGCGACTGCACCACCAGCATCCAGAACATGATCGTCAGCGTCTGCTCGGTGCGCGTCAGCGATTTGACTACGACGACCGAGATGCCGAAACCGACGGCCGCGCCGAGTGCGATCAGTTGGCCCGGATTGATCGCTCCGGTCGCCGGCCGCACGATCACGATCACACCGACCAGGCCGAGCACGATGGCGACGATCTTCCAGGATGTCATCCGTTCGCCGAGGAAGCTCGCCGCGAGGATCGCGGTCCAGATCGGCATCGTGAATTCGATCGCGACCACCTGGCCGATCGGGATCAAGGTCAGCGCATAGAACCAGCCGAGTTGCGCGCAGAAATGGATCAGGTTGCGCGCGATGTGGATGTGGACGCGCGCGGTCTTCACGATCGCGAAGCCGCCATTGATGTGGATCAGCGGATACAGCATCACGAAGCCGAGTACGCCGCGCACGGCCATCAGCTGGAAGACGTTGACTTCGCGCGTTGCCTCGCGGCCCGCCACCGCCACGATCAGCATCAGCGCGAGCCAGCCGGACATCCAAAGTGCTGCGCGAGTCTTCGAGGGCGTGCGATCCATGATCGGAGCAGGATGAGGAGGGATTCCCGGTATCGGCGAGCCGTCACGAATTTGCAACGCGCAATTCCGTCGACTGGTGGTGCGCCGGCTGTGCGATCTCTGCTAAGCAGGTCGGGAATAACCCCATAAGGAGGATCTGCTCATGCGTGTCTTGCAACCGGCCGAATGGTCGAAACCCCGCGGCTTCTCGCACGGCGTCGCGTTCGAGGCGCCTGGCCAATGGATCGTGCTCGCGGGGCAGACCGGCGGCGACGAGAAGGGCGACTACGCGCCCGAGATGGCCGTACAGGTCGGCACCGCGCTGAAGCGCATCATCAAGCTGCTGAACGAGGCCGGCGCCGGCCCCGAGCATATCGTGCGTCTGACCTGGTACCTGACCAGCCGCAGCGAATACGAGGCTGCGGGCGCGGGCATCGGCGCCGCGTGGAAGGAGACGCTCGGGCGCAATTTCCCGCCGTCGACGCTGCTCTATATCGACGGCCTTGTCGATCAGCGCGCGAAGGTCGAGATCGAGGTCACGGCGTTCGTGCCCGCAACATAGGACATTCAGACATGAACAAGAGCAACATGCGAAAGGCGCCCGAGCTCCTCACGGGGTTTGCGACCGGCTGGCCGGAGCAACAGCCGGATATCATGGTGATCTCCATGACCACGGAAAAAGGCGTGTATGACTTCGCGGTCAACAAGGAGCAGGCGCTGTTGATCGCTCGCACCATCCAGCAGACCGCGGAGAATCTCGGCAAGCCACGCACCGCTTAGACCATGATGCGTTTCCACGGAATCGCATCATGGTCTCATCTCTTTGTTTGAGCATGATCTTTTCGGAAAACCGGTTTCCACTTTTCCGGATCATGCTCTAGCGATCGCATGGCCAACAAAAAACGCCCTCGAGATTTTGATCCCGGGGGCGTTGTTACGTGAAGGTCGGTTACTTCGACAGCGTGATATTGGCGCCGCGGAACTGGCTGTCGGCCCTGATCGTGACCGACTGCTTGTTGCCTGAGGTCCGCATCGAGATGTCAGCGTTGAAGCCGGGGGCGCTGGCCACGACCTGGAAGTTGCCGCCGCCGCCGCGACCGCGCAGGTCGCCGCTGACATTGCGGCTGGACTCGCTCCAGGATCCGCTGACCGCGCTGCCTTCAGCCTCCACGTCGGCCGCCAAGTTGAACTTGTAGGCGTCGCTGGCGCAAGTCAGGCTCATGGTCATCTTGGGTCCGCCGACGCGATAGGTCGCACGGCAACGGATCCGCTCGCTTGATCCGTCGTCCAAGGTGACCGTGCCGGCGCCCGACCAGGTGCCCGCCATGCCGGCGAACGGGCCGGACTGGGCATGGCCCGCGGTGCTCGCGAGTGCGGTCACGAAAAACGCGGCGGCTGCAAATGCGGGCCGCCGCGCGATGGCGAAGAAACGCGATACGCTGCTGATCTTACTGACGGGATGCTTCCCATCGGCCGCTGCACGGTACGCCAGCTGATGCCCCATTCCACTTCCCCGATCCGGAGTTGCCACTGAGTTGTCCGTTCGCATATGCACCATTGATCGAGACTCGCACAAGACCCCCGCTGCCGACGGTGCCGGAGATCGCCGCGCCCTGCGCCGAGATCTTTCCTTCGGCGACCGTGACGGTCGAGCTCTGCGACGGCTCGCAGCTGCCGGTCTTGGTGACCACAGTGACGTTCCAAAGGCCGTCATAAGGCTGCTGGGCGGTGGCGGGCGCTGCGGTGAGGGCGGCAGCGGAAGCGACCGAAGTGACCAAAATCAGGTCGCGAATGCGGATCGAACGCATGAATCAAATCCCTGTCATTTCGTGTGATGACGCGGCTTATCTTGTCACAATGTGTTCAAAATTTGCTGCGCCGCGGGAGTCCCCGAATGTTCCTGTAAACTCAAACACATCATGGTGAATTCGGTTCCGGCTCTGGAACGGAGAATCTGATCTCTTGCTCCCGATTTTTGGTATTTAGATACCGAGCTTCGATCTAGTGCTTGCCGGGGCTCAGATTGGGCGCCTTGGTCGCGAACTGCTCGTCCTGTGGCTTGGCCGGCAGCGCGCCGTTGACCTTGCCGTAGTCGATGACCTCGCCGAGCAGCCGCAGGCCGAGCGGCGCCAGCGCGCGCTCCCACAATTCGCGGGCGGTCTCGCCCTTCTTGACGAACACCCAGTCCTGCGCGGCGATGGCGCCGGCATCCATGCGGTCGGCGAGGTGATAGATGCTGCCGCCGGCGATCGGATCGCCTTCCTTGATGGTCCATTCCACCGCGGCGATGCCGCGATGGCGGGGCAGCAGCGACGGGTGGTAGCCGATGCCGCCAAGCTTGGCCACGGCAAGCGCCTCCTTGCTGACGCGGGCGTGGCTGTGGGCGGTCACGATCAGGTCGGTGCCGGGTGCGATCTCGGCGGCCGTCACCAGCTTGGGATCGGCCTGGACCACGACTTCGATGCCGGCCGCCCTGGCCGCGGCCGCCAGCCGGTCCTCGCCGTCATGCACGACCACCCTGACCAGCGTGACGTGGTGCTCGCGCAGCATGTTCAGGGTCGTCACGCCGAAATGGCGGGAACCGACAAGGGTAATGCGCATGGGGATCACTTCCGTGGGGCTTACTCTGGGATTTGCTCTTGGATCGCATGGGCTGCCGCTATGCCGATAGCACACCGCAGCCGGCTGTCTTGCTGTCCTGCCGGTTATCAACAGGGCGGCCGGTTGGCAATGTCACGCCACCGGCCGCTTGCTCGCCAGCACCTTGTCGATGCGCCGGCCGTCGAGGTCGACGATCTCGAAGTCCCAGCCCTGCGCAGCGATCTTCGCGCCGGTATCGGGGATCGCGCCGAACGCATGCAGCAGGAAGCCGGCCGCGGTCTGGTAGGGCCGCGGCGAGGGCAGCGCGATGCCGAGCAGTTCGCTGAACTCGAGCGCCGGCATCCAACCGGAGATTAGATAGGAGCCGTCGTCGCGCTTGACATAGGCGGGCTCGGCCGGGCCTTCCTCGGTATGGAAGGCGCCGACGATGGCCTCGAGGATGTCGGCGCTGGTCACGACACCCTGGAAGGTGCCGTATTCGTCGTGCACGAGGCCGATATGCACCGCGGAGTCGCGCAGGATCGCGACCACGTCGCGGGCGTCAACGGTTTCCGGGATGATCGGCGCATCACGCGTCAGCGCACGGATGTCGGGCGTCTGGCCGGCGAGGTAGACATCGAGCACGTCCTTGGCCTGCACGATGCCGAGCGCATGGTCGCGGTTGCCGTCGAACACCACGCAGCGCGAGTGATTGCTCTTTTGCAGGGTCGCCAGGATCTCGGGAGCAGGGGCGGCGAGGTCGATCAGGCTGACCTCGTGACGCGGCGTCATCACGGCTCCGACCGGAAGATCGCCGAGCCGCATCACGCCGGCGATCATCTCCTTTTCGCCGGGCTCGAGCACGCCGGCATTCTCGGCTTCCACCACCAGCGTCTTGATCTCGTCCTCGCTGACGCGGTCCTGCGCGTCTTCGCGGTGACCGAGGACCCACAGCAAGAACTTGCCGGAACGATCGAGCAGCCACACCAGCGGCAGCGACAGCCGCGCCATCACGGTCATCGCCGGAGCAACCCGCACGGCAACCGACTCCGGGTCGCGCAGCGCGATCTGCTTCGGCACCAGCTCGCCGACGATCAGCGAGGCATAGGTGATCACGCCGACGACGATGCCGACACCGGCCGCATCGGCGACGTTCGCAGCCAGCCCGAGTTCGAACAGAAATTGCGAAAGCCGCTGGCCGAGGGTGGCGCCCGAAAAGGCGCCCGACAGCACGCCGATCAGCGTGATGCCGATCTGGACCGTGGACAGGAATTTTCCGGGATCGGAAGCCAGCGCGAGCGCGCGGCGCGAGCCGCTGACGCCGCGTTCGACCAGCGCCGCGAGGCGCGCCGGACGGGAGGAGACGATCGCAAGCTCCGACATCGACAACAGACCGTTGACGACGATCAAGACCGCCACGATCGCAAGTTCCAGATAAAACACGGGAGTCCCTAAGCTTCGGCGGCGTTGGCCGCCCTACGACGCCAATATAGGCACGCCGGCGCTGTTTTGCTGTGCCTCGTCGGGGGGCCCTGCACAAGCAGAGGGTGCGTATGCCGAGCATGCAGTAGGAGATCGCGGCATTTTGGCGCGCCGGCCGGCATGCGGCCCCGAAATGCCGGCCGGTTTCCTGCTAGGCGAGGATCCGCAGCTCGGGCTTGGCGAACGTCTTGCCCGATGCGGCGGGCTGACTCAGCATTTGCCTGGAAGCGGCTTGCAGTTGCACGCGCAGATCGGCGTTGCATTGCTTCATCTGGTTGCGCAGTTCGCGGCGGGAGAAGGCGGTGAGCGTGGGGTCCGCAAGCTGCTGCCAGGCGTTGCGGAGCCATTCCTGCAGCTCGCGAATATTCTGATCCAAAATCTTCTGATCAAGGACGCTGGGCTGGGTCATGCAGCCAAATCCCACGAAGTGATCAGTTGCAAGATAACGCTGATTCGCGCCGCTTCACCTAGCGCTATGTTGCTTTGGGCGCGTGTTCAGCGGGGGATCGGATGCGGCAGGCGCCGCCATGGCCCGCGTCAGCGGGCGTTGTCGGCGCCGGCGCGCAGCAGGTCCAGTGCGATCGGCAGCGCGAGGAACAGCGCGGCCAGCATCGAGAGATGACGCGTCTGCGTGGCGGTCAGGCCGAGATTGTGCTGGGCGAGATAGGCAAGCATGATCGCCGTGTATGCGGCAACGCAGATTGCGACCACGATGCTTCCGAAATCGGTCTTGCTGTCCATGGCGCACCACTTCGTTGCGGGAGTGGTGTAGCGTGGCTCGCCTTCACCGACTATGAGCTGGATCACGGCCGCGAGGCCGCCAATCGGCTTGGCAGGTCTCGGCGATCGATCAGGCCTGCCAGCCGCAGAGCCGCATCGGTCGTGGCGATGCGCCCCAACAGGCCTAACGAGGCACGTTGCCTTCGGGGCGGCTTTCGCGCGGAAGCTTGACCGGGACGTGGGGCGACGTGCTCACCACGCGCGGGGCTCCGTTGGAATGGGTCTGGCCGTTGAGCAATGTCTCGAGCACCAAAAAGAACTTTTCAGAAAGCATGGGCGTAGCCCTCGTGGTCTAATGTTATGTCGCGGCGCTCCGCGGAAAATTCGATCAACTAAATGCGAGTCGCATCGACATGGCGATGCCGCGGCGCAGGGTCTTCAATACGCAATCCGCAAGATTACCGGTGCCCGCGCCATCAACGCATCGAGGCTTGCGCGAAATAGTTGCCAAAATCCTAACGATTGCTGGTGCAGCTCGTGATGGCACTCACCGTTCCTTCAAGGATGCACATTAACGATAGGGGTATGGATCGTGACCACGATATCGACGAAGGATTCGGATCGGCGCTTCGCCGCAACTACGGGCGACTGGCCTGGTGGATCGTGCGGCTCAATCGCGTGTTCGAGCCGTCGCGCGCGGCCGAGCCGACGCGCACCCAATTGCCGCCACGGCCGACCGTCCCGCCGAGGCGGCCGGTACCGCCACGTCCGGAATAGGCCCCACCAGAATACCATCGTCTGCTGTATCGGCCATTCGGCCGGACTGCTATGCATGCGCCATCCGCGGACCCCACGGTCCGCCGTTTTTGACGATGCGGCTGCGAGGCGGCCGAGCGACGAGAGGGATTGATACAATGATCGAGACGGTTGGCATCATCGGCGCCGGAACCATGGGCAACGGCATCGCGCAGATCTGCGCTGCCGCAGGACTGAACGTGACCATGGTGGATATCTCGGACGCGGCGGTGCAGCGCGGCCTGAAGACGGTCGGGGGCAGTCTCGATCGCCTGGTCAGCAAGGAGAAGATGACCGCGGCGGATCGCGACGCGACGCTTGCGCGGATCAACGCGACCACCGACAAGTCCAAGCTTGCCGCCTGCGATCTCGTGATCGAAGCGGCGACCGAGAACGAGGAGCTGAAGGTCAAGATCCTCAGGGATCTCTGCGCCGGGCTGAAGCCGAGCGCGCTGGTTGCGACCAACACCTCGTCGATCTCGATCACCCGCCTTGCGGCCTCCACCGATCGTCCGGACCGCTTCATCGGGATGCACTTCTTCAATCCGGTCCCGGTGATGGCGCTGCTCGAACTGATCCGCGGCTTGCAGACCTCGGACGACACGGTCGCCAAGGCCGAAGCCTTCGCCAAGCGCGTCGGCAAGGTCGCGATCACCGCGAAGAACAGCCCGGGCTTTGCGGTCAACCGCATCCTGTGCCCAATGATCAACGAGGCGATCTTCGCGCTGCAGGAAGGCATTGCGACCGCGGAGGAGATCGATGCCGGCATGAAGCTCGGCTGCAACCATCCGATCGGACCGCTCGCGCTCGCCGACCTGATCGGGCTCGACACCATGCTGTCGGTGATGGAGGTGTTCTACACCGGCTTCAACGATCCCAAGTACCGGCCGGCGCCGCTGCTGAAGGAGATGGTCGATGCCGGCCATCTCGGCCGCAAGACCGGGCAGGGCTTCTACAGCTACAGCAAGTGACGTCCGCGCGCGGCTGATCCCCGTAGTCATCCGGGATGGATCGCGCCGGAAGGCTCGCGTAACCACAACACCTGATCCGCCACGAGGCGGGGGACATCAGACACGAGGCCCGGACTCCTAGGCACACCGGGCCTCGTGTTTTTTGTATGCGAGGCACGAAGGAGCGCCCCGCACGATCGGGTCACACCTTCTTGAGGCCACGAGCGGAAACCTCGCAGATTCTGCCTGCGTACCTAAATCAACGGCTGGATGCCGATCGAGGAAGGAAGCAGGATCATGCGCAGCACGAAATGGGCGATTCTCGCCTTCGCGGCGCTCGGGACGAGCTGGATAGCTGGCTCCGTGGAGCCGGCGGCGGCCGATCCCTTCGACTATCCCTGGTGCATCCAGGGCAGGGACGAGGGATATCCCGGCTATTGCGGTTACCAGACCTACCAGCAGTGCCAGGCGTCGGCGTCAGGCCGCGACGCCTATTGCGGCATCAATCCACGCGTTGCGTTCAGCCAGCAGCGGACCCTGCCGCGGTCGCCCCGGTAAGCGCGGTGCGCATGTCGGCCCGGCGGCCATCAGGCACGATGGTTGCATTGCCGATGGCTGAACAATTCCCCCTGCTTTGGAGAGCACATGGGCGAGATCATCAGATTCATCTCGAAATCCGAACTGGAGCGTGCGCGTCTGATTCGCGAGGCCCGGGCCAACTACGAGCGCATCTTTCCATCGGCCGATCCGGCTGATGCGCAAGGCGCCGCGGTCGAGGGCGACGGCGGCGAAGCGTCGTCGAAGCCGTAGCCGGCATTGCCTCGGGGATAAGGCGGGCGCTCCGATGTGGAAGCGGAACTGGCAGCGATGTTGGCAGACCTGGACGATCGACAAGCCGGCCGCGCTTGGCGACTGGCTCTGGCTGGTCCTGGTGGTCGAGCTCGCCGCCTTGCTGGACCGGCTGACATTGCGGAAGCTGATTGCGCTGATCCCGGTGGTCATCCTGATCGTCGCTTACCTGCACCGGATTCCGCTTCCGCCCGAATTGATGCTGGTCGGCGATATGCTGGCCTATATCGACGTCTTCTCGATGATCTTCCTGATCGGCTTGTTCACGCGCGTTGCGACCGTCCTGGCCGTCGTCAGGCGGGCCATTGCGTTGGTTCGCGATATCGCGGAGCGCGTGCCAAAGGCGTTGCACCGGTTCGACATGCGGCATCGCCGCGCAACGGACAGCGCGCGCCGCAGGCGGCTCGCACGGGCCGGGGACGACGATGATGACGGCGCCGTCCCCGCATACCTGGCCTGGGCCTAGGCGGTGCGGCGTTGAGGAACGCGATTGCGCGGCCTATCGGGACTGGTGGTGCAGCTGATCGCCGCCGCCCCGGTGCGATCTCGAAAGATCGGTCGGAACCTGCCGGGAGCGATGGAACGCGAAGCCCATCTGGACGCTCCAGATACCGAACATCAGCGCGCCTGCCACACATGCCGCCACGAAGGCCCAATCGCGCTTCTTCATCTGGTTCAACAATGCCAACTCAACGCCGCGCCACCGCACCCTTCGCGAAGATACCCCTGCACTGCGCTCAAGACGTTGCTGCGTCCGAAGCAAGACTCACGCATAGTGTAGCCATCGGGTGCGCTTGTCGATCAGCCCGGCGCGTGTCCGCGCCCGGCGCGCGCCCGCACTGGTCACGGAGCAGTGATTGTCAAATCATGCGTCCAGCAACACTCCGACCAGATAGTCCGGCGTTCGCAACAATCTTGCCAAACTTTCACTAGGCCGTTGGCGCAGTGAGTTCGAAGATGCTGAACGGAATCGGACGAATCGCAATGACCGAACTTGAGGAGCTTCGATACTTCGAGCACCAGTGCCTGGAGATGGCCAGGCAGTCCACGCTGCCGGATGCTCGACATGCGCTCCAGAGCCTCGCCCGCAACTACGCCACGGCGGCGGAAATCCTCGAACGGCGCGCGCAATCCGCCAACACGGCGCTCGCCCAACTGTTTCGACGCCTGAGGCTGTGACGAGGCAGAAGCAGCGGCCAAACCAGGCGAGCTGCGGGTTGCCACCCGCGCGAACAACGTTTCATTAACCCGACTCGCCCACGCTCGTATTGGGCCGTCTGGATGGGCCGCTTGCAGAGGGCCGCCACGGATGAGTTCCGTGGCGGCCCTTTGTCTTCTGACCGTGTTGAGGGAGACGACCGATGGACTACGGCGCCTTCACCGACGCCAGCCTGAAGATGATGTACGAGGCCGTCCGCGGCGCGCTCAAGGCCGACGATGAATTCGAGGCGAACGGCGAGGAGCCGAAATTCCGGGTCCGCGCGACGCCGGAGTGGAAGCGGCACGCCGGAAGCCTCGAAGCCGAGATGCTGAAGCGAGGGCTTCAGGTCGATATCATCGATTGGACGGGCGGGCAGGGCGAGCTGCCGCTGTCTTCTTGAACAACGTCAACTTCGATCGACCCTGATCTCCCCATTGCGCTGACGCGTGTCGATTGATTCCGCAGCTGTCCGGCTATCCTTTGGGAATGGGTTTCCCGCCCGCAGGGCCTATCGGCTTGGGACCCGCCAGGGGCGGAGGGCCAATGGACGGAAACGGAATCTGATCGGTATCGTTGGTTGATTTTGCCGGTCGTGTCCTGGGACGAACCTCGTCGTCCAATGACGGACAAGTCTTCTCCCAGCCTGGACCATAGGCCGTGTCGAGTGCGGCAAGGATGCAAGGCGCGAACCAGACTGCGACGGCCCTGGCAAATCTCATGTGCCAGTTCCTCACGCTTGAAGAACCACGGAAACAATCCGTGTGCGCATATTTGGCGGATTGCCGGCGCTGTTGCGACGACGATACAGAGATACAAGCGCAACGATGCTAACCAACCTGCATCTGAACCAGGATGGGGTTGTGTCGTGTCGGGATCTGATCAGTGGAACGCTACGAATAGCCCTTACTCGTCTGCCCAGGCGCCACTGCTGCGCGATGAGCAGCAGCAGTTCGACCACTATCACAAGTTCGACGATGCCATCGCGCGATCGGCGCAGAGTGGCTCGAAAACCGTGATTTGGGATCGCTACAATCCGCCGGTTCGTTGATCTGGCGGGTGGCCGGGCATCCCATGGGCGACGGCATGCTGTCCTGACCGTCCCGAAAAAGTACGCCGCCGGGCCCGAAATGGTTTGTCCCGACGGCGCCCTGTTTCAATCTGGGGACTGCAATCCCAGCACCGAGCGAAATCGCAAGTTCAGTGCCAATCGGATCAGCCCGGCTCAGGTCTACCGGCCACCGTTCATCACACCGGCTGCTAGCGCCGCGCGAGGTAGGCCAAGCCGAGCACGCCCAGTGTGCATGGTGTGGACGATCCGAACTGACCTCCGGCCGGCTTAGGTCTATTTCTCTCTTAAGTGATTGATTTAATTGGTGAGCGCGGAGGGACTCGAACCCTCGACCCCATGATTAAAAGTCACGTGCTCTACCGCCTGAGCTACGCGCTCACTCACCTGAACATCAGATCCGGACCAAGCGGTGAAACCGCTCCGGATCATGCTCCAGCCCGCGCTGTGTAGGGGGCAGGGCCCATCGGGTCAATAGCCGATGGGCAGTCAATTGTGCACCGTTGCGGCGGATTTGCCGTTCCAATGCCTGTGCTTAGGGCCGTTTCTTGAAGTGAGCTTCTTGTTGGCGCATGGTCTTTCGGAAAACCGCTGCGCACTTTTCCGGATCATGCGCTAGTTGTCGCGGCCGATTTCCGAGCCGACCGGCTGCTGCGGGGCGGCGACCGAGGGCAGGCTGACCGGTCGCAACCCGATCAGTTCCGCGGTGCGGATCGCGCTGTTGCGCCAGAACGCGAACTCGTTGATCCGCGAATTCTCCAGGATCGCGATCGCGACCGCCGCCAGGAACGGCAGGCTCTGCAGCACCAGGACGCCGGCGAAGATGTAGATCTCCCGCACCTGCTTGTAGCCGTTGGTGACGACCAGCACGATGGCGCCGATCAGGAGCAGCACGCCGATCACGGCCTCCCAGAACGCCTGGAATTCGATCGACATCCGCGACAGGCCGCCCTTGGAGGTGCGGGCGAAGGCGAGGTGCTCGGTGATCAGGCCCTGCGCCACCGCGCGCGACACCGTCCATTGCACGCTCATCGCCGCGATCATGGCGCCCAGCATCTGGCCGGCCTTGATGTTCACCCGCAGCCGGTAGAGCGCGACGAAATGCACCAGCGAGACGATGAAGGAGGCGATGATCGGAAGGGTCAGGATCTTGTCGGGGATCGCGATGTCGGCGAAGGCGACGATCGGCACCCAGATCAAATTGAGGATCGCGACCACGACGCCGAGACTTTCGGCGCCGAGCCAGTTGAGCCAGCCGAGCGAGAATTCGCGGCGCTGATCCGGCGTCAGCCGGCTCGCCCCGGGCAGGAAGCGGCGCCAGTGCTTCTTGACGATCTGGAAGCCGCCATAGGCCCAGCGGTGGCGCTGCTTCTTGAACGCCTCGTAGGTGTCGGGCAGCAGGCCTTCGCCGTAGCGCACATTGGTGTAGTGCGTGAGCCAGCCCGCCTGCTGGATCGAAAGGCCGAGATCGGTGTCCTCGCAGATCGTGTCGCTCGACCAGCCGCCGACCTTGTCCATCGCGGCGCGGCGGATCAGGCACATCGTGCCGTGCACGATGATGGCGTTGAACTCGTTGCGCTGGACCATGCCGATGTCGAAGAAGCCGGCATATTCGCCGTTCATGATGTAGTGCATCAGCGAGCGGTCGCCGTCGCGATGCTCCTGTGGCGCCTGCACCAGGCCGACGCGGGGATCGGCGAAGGCGGGGACGAGATCCTTGAGCCAGTCCGGATGCACGACATAGTCGGCGTCGATGATGCCGATGATCTCGGCATCCGCCGCGGTGCGTTCCATCGCGATCCGCAGCGCGCCGGCCTTGAAGCCCTGCACCTTCTCGGCATTGATGAACTTGAAGCGCTCGCCGAGCTGCCGGCAGTGATCCTGGATCGGCCGCCAGAACTCGGGATCCGGCGTGTTGTTGATGATGCAGACGCACTCGAAATTCGGATAGTCGAGCCGCGACACCGCATCGAGCGTCTGCTTCAGCATCTCGACCGGTTCGAAATAGGCCGGGATGTGGATCGAGACCTTCGGAAACTTGACGTCCTCGCCGATGGTGGCGGGCGCCAGCGTCGCGCTCTTGCCGATCAGCCGGCGTGGGCCATGGCCGAACGCCACCGCCGCGATCTCCTCGATCCGCGCCATCGCGATCAGCACCAGCGGCACCAGCAGCACGAGGCCGAGGCTGAGCGCGAAGGCCGAGCCCCAGACGAAATAATGCGTGGTCCAGTATGAGAACACGGTCGCAACCCAGGCGCCGACGCCATTGGCGGCGGCCGACAGCACCAGCGCCTGCATCACCGTCGGCTGGTCCAGCCGCAGGATCGGCAGCGACATGAACAGGCCGACGAGGACCGCGACCAGCGCGATCTTCCAGTAATTCAGGTCGGTGACCGGACCGGTCCAGGCGAACTTCGCCTCGCGGTCGGCATTGAGGATGCCCCAGTAGGGACCGACGCCGCCTTCGAAGTACTTCCAGGGCTGATCGATCGCTTCGACGATGTTGTAGTCCATGCCGATGGCTTCGGCGCGGGTGACGAAGTTGCGCAGCACGGTGGCCTGCTGGAACGCGCCCGGCTCGGCGTTGCGCAGATTGTAGCCCTGGCTCGGCCAGCCGAACTCGGCGATCAGGATGCGCTTGCCGGGGAAGGAGTCGCGCAACAGATTGTAGCGGTCGACCGCCTGGTCCACCGCCTGCTTGTCGGTGAAGTTTTCCCAGTAGGGCAGCACGTGGGCGGCGATGAAGTCGGACGAATTGGCGAGCTGCGGATGGTCTCGCCAGATGTTCCAGATTTCACCGGTCGTGACGGGAACGTTGACCGATTTCTTGACGCGCTGGATCACCTTGATCAGGCGGTGCACGTTGCTTTCGGCAATCGCCCATTTGACCGCTTCGCCGCGCTTGTCTTCGGGCTGCGTTTCCGCGTCGTGCAGGCGTTGCGCCTCCTCGCGAAGGATTCGTTCGGATTCCTCCGGCGGCACTCCGACTTCCGGAACCGAGCCGAGGTTTTCGAGCGGGACCTGCTCGCCGCGGAACACGGTTTCGTTGCCGACCACGATGCCGATGACGTTGCTGTTGCGCTTGGCAAGATTGATCGCAGCTTCGATCTCGCGGTTGTTGCGGTTGGCGTCCTTGTCGATCCAGGCGCCGACCGTGACCTTCATGCCGAACTCGGCGGCGACCGGCGGCACCAGTTCGTTGCCTTCGGTCGACGAATAGAGGCGGACCGCCTTGGTGAGCGTCGAGAGCTTTCTGAGGTCCGTGCGCACCTTCTCGGTGTCGGCGGCAACGTCCGCGACCGTGTGGCCCGACTCGAACGGGGCGTAGGACAGGCTCGGCAGCGTGCCACGGAAATCGGGCGCTGCCTGCTTCTCCTGGAAGAGACCCCACAGGGCGGCGTGAGCGGCGGTGACAAGCAACAGGACGGCGACGACGGCGCGCATCGCGGTTAAACCATACGGGGCCTGAGATTGAGGACTAAGCGAACCCGTCCCCTGGGTTCGACCAACATGGCGGCGGAGCGAAAGATATCTCCGCCATCCGATTTAACAACTGGTATGCCGCAATGGCGTTTTAAGGGCGCAAGCCGTTCCAGCCGCGAAAAAAATCGCGGCCGGTCCCGATCGCGCGGCGCGCTTATTTCGACGCCGGCGCAGGCGAGGCCGACGGGGTTGGCGCAGGCGAGGGTGACGCTGCCGGCGCTGGCGCGCCATTGCCGGCCGTCGACGGCGCCGGGGTGGGTGCAGGCGCGGCGGCGGCGGCCTGCGGCTGGGCGCCCGGATTGATCCAGCAGGCGTGGATGCGGCCGTCGAGGCTGCCGCGCACCTTGTCGTCGATCTGGGCGCCGAACCGGGTCAGGCAGCGGAACGCGGCCTGGACGTGGCCGCCGGGGCAGCCGAACCGGTCATAGAGGTCGAGATGACGGAATGCGGTATCGAGGTCGTCGTTCCACATCAGGCGGACCACGCGGCGGCCGAGCCAGACGCATTCCGGATTGCCGGCCGGACCATTGATGGCCTGCTGGGCCTCGACGAATTCCTCGACCTTGCGCTGGTTGGCTTCCCGCGCGGCAGTGGCGTCGGCCTGTCCGGGCTGCTGTTTGGCCTGGTCCGGCGGATTCGGTGTGCCGCTCTGGGCGAAAGCGCCGCCGTCTCCGGTCAGGAGCGCAAGGCCTGTGACAAGGCCCGTTACGGCAAGGTGGCGCAAAGCAGTGTTCTTCAACTCAAGCAGCCGTCGACGCATGTATTCCCCGATAATGTTCCTGCCCCCGCGGGATCATCCTAACGGCTCGCGTGATGCCGTCCAAATAGGTCTCCAGTGCGGCGGAGACTCTGGCGGAGTCAGATGACCGGAATTTGGTATTTTGTCCAGCAAACTCACAACTTTATCGTTCCAGAGCAAAACTGTCGCAGGACAACCATGGTATTGACCTAATCCTACTCTTGGCAGACGGGCTGTGACCGGCTAATTCGACGGTCCCCCGGAGGATGGAACCGATTTCGCTTCGTACGCCGCTGGCGCTTCTCCTGATCTCGCTCGCCGTGATTGCATCCGTGTGGTGGTGGCTCGCCACGCCGATTACGCTCGTGCGCGCGCCGATCGATCCTGCCGCAAAGCTGCAATGCGTGTCCTACACGCCGTTCCGCGGCGCCCAGACGCCGCTCGATCCCACCACGCAGATTCCGGTCGAGCAGATCGAGCAGGACTTCGCCGATCTCGCCAAGGTCACCGACTGCGTGCGCACCTATTCGATCGAGAACGGCCTCGACCAGGTCCCCGCCGTCGCGGCCAAGGTCGGGTTGAAGGTGATGCAGGGCATCTGGCTCAGCAGCAACCGTTTCAAGAACCTGCAGCAGATCGCGATCGCGGTGCGGCTCGCCAAGGAATATCCGGGCGTGGTCACCTCGCTGATCGTCGGCAACGAAGTGCTGCTGCGCGGTGAGATGACAGCCGCCGATCTGGCCGGCAACATCCGCGCGGTGAAGGCTTCGGCCGGCAATATCCCGGTCACCTATGCCGACGTCTGGGAATACTGGATAAAGAACCGCGAGATCTATGACGCGGTCGATTTCGTCACCATTCACATCCTGCCGTATTGGGAGGACATCCCGGTCAAGGCGAAGTACGCCGCGGCGCATGTCGACGAGATCCGCAAGAGGATGGCGGTCACGTTCCCTGGCAAGGAGATCCTGATCGGCGAGACCGGCTGGCCGAGCCAGGGGCGGATGCGGGAGGGCGCATTGCCGTCGCGCACCAACCAGGCTCGGGTGGTGTCGGAGATCCTCGACCTCGCCAAGAGCGAGGGCTTTCGCGTCAACCTGATCGAGGCCTATGACCAGCCCTGGAAGCGCAAGCTCGAGGGCACCGTCGGCGGCAATTGGGGCCTGTTCGATTCGGTGAAGCGGCAGGTCAAATATCCACCCGGCGTTCCGATCTCCAACTATCCGGACTGGAAGCTGCAGATGGCGGGCGGCATGGCGCTGTCGGTCGCCACCTTCCTGGTGGCCTGGCTGACATTGCGCCGCAGGCCCTGGACGCCACGGCCGTCGGCCTGGATTGCAGTCGCCATTTCGGCGACGACGGCGGGGGCGCTGCTCGGGATCGCCGGCGACAAGATGTATTACGAGAGCTACGGCACCAGCGGCTTTCTGCATTGGGGCGTGCTGCTCGCGGCCGCGATCATCGCGCCCTTGCTGACCGCGCATGCGCTGATTGCCGGGCGCTCGCTGCCGACCTTCCTGGAACTGATCGGGCCGCGCGACTATCGCGGCAAGGGCGCGATCGGCGCACTACTGGCGATCGTGCTTGCCGTCACCACCGTCATCGCCGCCGAGACCGCGCTCGGCTTCGCCTTCGATCCGCGTTATCGCGACTTCCCCTATGCCTCGCTGACCATGGCCGTGGTGCCGTTCGCGCTGCTGACCATGCTCAACCGCCCGAAGGAAGGCATCCGGCCGCTCGCCGAATCCGTGTTCGCCGGCCTGCTCGCGATCGCCGCCCTCTACACGATCTACAACGAGGGCACGATCAACTGGCAGTCGGACTGGACCTGCGTGATGTATCTGTTGCTCGCCGCTACGCTGTGGCGGGCGCGGGCCGCGCAAAACCCAGGATGAACAGGCCGATCGCAAGGCCTGACAACACGACGTTGTAGAGCACGATCCCGAGCCCGGCGGCAATCAGCCCGCCGGTGAGCAGCACGATCGAGGGCCGCATCAGGTTCAACAGCGCGATCACCAGCGCGGTGATGCCGAACACCGAATTCTTGAACAGCACGGTCGAGAGCGCACGCGCCTTGCAGAGCATGGTCTGCGTGCCGGCGTCGCAGGCCAGCGCGACGGGCGAGAACTCGATCGCCAGATAGCGCACGTAGAGCGCGTACCCGACAGTGACGAAGCCGACGACCATCAGGAACTGGACCTGATAGGGGGAGAGGCGGAACGGAGGTTTTGTCATCGCGGCACTATGGTCGGGAACGGGGGCTGGGACAAGGCTCGGTCAAAGCAGCGAAATCGGTTGAGAATTTGGCCGCAATCCTTTGCCGGACATGACTATTGGCTGTTTCGCCGGAACATCGACGAGATTGTCGCAGGCTCCGGCTTCTTTTCCTCGACGGCCGGTTGCGGCGGCGCGGCGAGGGTGCTGCGCTTCGGCGCCAACCGCCGGTGCGGCTGCGCCGCTCTGGCTCCGGCGGGCGGCTCGTTTACGGCCAGCCGCTGGCCGTCATAGATCGCCGTCTCGCAGGTCCGCTGGATCAGGCTGAGGCCGGCGCAGATCTTGGCAGCGGTGCCGGCGTCGTTCAGCGGTCCGGCGACCAGGCGCAGCTGCATGCCGAGTCCGTTGCTGTTTTCCTTGATGACGATGATCGGCCGCAGCGCGGCCAGCGGCGCGTTGGCCTTAGCCTTCAACAAGCCGCGCCATAATGCCCGTAGTCCGTTGACCGAATTTGCGGTGCCGAGATCGACGCCGAATTCGGTGCGGTGGATCTGAGCCTTCGGCGCGTCGTCTTCAACGTCGGAGTCCGGATCCGGTGTGATCACCAGCGGCGGTATCGGTGCGGCGTTGACGTCGTTGGCGGTCGGCGGCTTGATCGTTGCGGTCGCCTTGCTCGCCGCAGGTTCGAGCGATGCCACCCGCGGCTTCTCGGCAGGTGGCTTGTCCGCGACCGGCAGCGCCGCAAGCGCTGCCGCGGCCGCCTTTGTATCCTCGGCACTGGCTGCCGCAGCTGCGGCACTCATCGGACTGGCAACTGTTGCGGCGGGAGCAGGAGCCGGCGACGAATTGTCAGCCGCCAACGGCTTCTCTGTGGCAACCGGCGGCTTCGCCGAGGCGGGCGCCGGCTTCCTGTCAGCCGTTACAGGCTTGTCGGCCGCAGCAGCGGGCTTTTCGGTTGGTGGCGGCTTGCTGTCGGTGGCTGCCGGTACCTTGTCGGGCGTGACCGGCTTGTCCGATACGGCAGGCGGCGTGGTTGCGACGATGGCAACGGCTGGTGCGGCGGCGGACGCCGTATTGGCGGAGGTCGGCGGTGTGACGGGGGCCGCCGCCGAGGGAGGCGGTCCCGGCACAGGTGCGGCCGGCTGCTTTGCGATCGTGCCGGTCACGGAGTCGAGACCCTGTTCCAGCGTGGTGACGCGCGAATAGAGCCGGTCGCGGTCGCCGTTCAGCGTATCGATCGCGGAGGCGAGCCGGCGCGTCTCGTTATGGCTCTCCTTCGCCAATGTCTGCAATTGCTGGGCCTGGCGTGCGATGTCTGACGCGGCGACCAGGTCGCGACGCATCGTCAGTGCCGACTGGTTGGCCATCACGGCGATGGTGACGGCGCCGACCGCAGCTGCGCCCCACGAGCCGAGCCGCCACAGCATGCGGCGATCGAAGGCGTCCTCTTCGGCCAAAAAGCCGGAGGTGCTCTCGGTGTCTAAATCCGCCGCCAGACTGTCGCGATCTTTGGCCAAAGCCCGCTTGGCCCTCCTCAAGGCCCGCCGAATCACGAGGCAAAGATTAACAGGAAATGGACCGGGAACTTGAATCCGGAGGACCATGAGGGCGAAACGGTTTCTTCTGCCGGGGAAAACAATTAAAGACGGCCTCCAAGAAGGCTTTGAACGTAAGCTTTGGACGTTAGCTTTGAACGTAAGGTTGGCGCGGCGAACTTCGCGCGATATCGGGGATTTTCGAATGACTGCGCGAACGAGCCTGACAGTGGTGCTTGCGGCCGGCGAGGGCACGCGGATGCGCTCGTCGCTGCCGAAAGTGCTGCACCCCGTGGCCGGGCAGGCGTTGCTGGTGCATGTGCTCAATGCCGCCGCCTCCGGCGTGGGCTCGCAGCTCGCGGTGGTGATCGGCCCCGATCACGAGGCGGTCGCCGCCGAGGCGCGCCGGGTGCGGCCCGATGCCGGGATCTACGTGCAGCGCGAACGGCTTGGCACCGCGCATGCGGTGCTGGCGGCGCGCGAGGCGATCGCCGGCGGCGCCGACGACCTGCTGGTCGCGTTCGGCGACACGCCGCTGATCTCGGCCGAGACCTTTGCGCGGATGCGCGCGCCGCTGCGCGACGGCGCGGCGCTGGCGGTGCTCGGCTTCCATGCCGCCGACCCGACCGGCTACGGCCGGCTGGTGGTCGAGAACGGCACGCTGGTGGCGATTCGCGAGCACGCTGACGCCAGCCCCGAGCAGCGCACCATCACGCTGTGCAATGCCGGCGTAATGGCGTTCGACGGCAGGACCGCGCTCGCGATCATCGAGAAGATCGGCAACGCCAACGCCAAGGGCGAATACTACCTGACCGATGCCGTCGGCATCGTCAGGGACATGGGATTGGAGGCCGTCGTGATCGAGACCAGCGAAGACGAAGTGCGCGGCATCAACACCAAGGCGCAGCTCGCCGAGGCCGAGGCTGTGATGCAGGCGCGACTGCGCAAGGCCGCGCTCGATGCCGGCGTGACCCTGATCGCGCCGGACACCGTCCATCTCGCCGCCGATACCAAATTCGGCAACGACGTCGTGATCGAGCCGTTCGTGGTGATCGGACCGGGCGTCTCGATCGACGATGGCGCGGTGATCCATTCGTTTTCGCACCTCGTCGAGGCGAAGGTCGGCAAAAAGGTGTCGGTTGGTCCCTACGCGCGGCTGCGGCCGGGCACCTCGCTCGGTGACGGCGCGCGGATCGGCAATTTCGTCGAGACCAAGGCCGCGGTGCTCGAGGCTGGCGTCAAGGTCAACCATCTCTCCTATGTCGGCGACGCCCATGTCGGCGCCAATTCCAACCTCGGCGCCGGCACCATCACCTGCAACTATGACGGCTTCCTCAAGCACGAGACCTTGATCGGCGAGGGCGCCTTCGTCGGCACCAATACGTCGCTGGTCGCGCCGGTCACGATCGGCAAGGGCGCCTATATCGGCTCGGGCTCCGTCATCACCAGGGACGTTCCCGACGACGCCATGGCGCTGGAGCGCAGTGAGCAGTCGATCCGCGAGGGCGGCGCTGCGCGTTACCGCGCAGCGAAGCTGAAGGCGAAGGCGGCGAAGGGGAAGTGATCTTCTCCTGGTCTGATCGGGAGTCTGCCTCCGTCCCAAGACGTCGTCCCTGCGGAAGTGTTCGCAGGGCCCCATAACCACAGGGTTGTGTTGCTGGAGCAAGCTGCGGCCACAGCGCGGCAAACCAGTTGGCGCTCGTGGTTATGGTCCGGCTCAGGGCCGGGACGACACCGAATGTGCTGCGCGCTCAGTGAATCAGGCCGCACTCTTCGCCCGGGCAGGTTCGCTGGTGGTCGGCTGGACCGGTCCGAGCAGGATGCGCTGCTGCATCTCGTCGAAGGCGAGATCTGCGTTCTTCTCCCGGGTGACCAGCGACAGCAGGATCGCGACCGCGAAGGAGAGCGGCATGCTGATGATCGCCGGGTTGCGCAGCGATACGAACCACCATTGATGCTCGATCGCGGTGAGCTGCTTGCCGAGAATGTCGACCTGGATCGTCGGCGACAGATAGATCAGCACCAGCGAGCTCAGCGTGCCGACCAGAATGCTCGCCACCGCCGCGGGCGTCGTGAAGCGGCGCCAAATGATGGAGAGCACGAGCGAGGGGAAGTTCGCGGCGCAGGCGATCGAGAACGCGAGGCCCGCCATGAAGGCGACGTTCTGGCCTTCGAACGCGATGCCGAGCATGATGGCGAAGATGGAAATCAGAACGGTTGCGACGCGCGCGACCTTGAGCTGCTCTTGCTCGGAAGCGGCGCCGTTCCGGATCACATTGGTCCAGACGTCGTGACAGAGCGTGGCGACGCCCGACAGCGTCAGCCCTGCGACGACGGCGAGCATGGTCGCGAACGCGACCGCGCAGATGAAGCCGAAGAAAGCGTTGCCGCCGACGGTGAGTGCGAGCAGGGGCGCGGCCATGTTGCCGCCACCTCCGGCTTTGGCCACCGCGTCGGCGCCGACCAGCACCATGGCGCCAAAGCCGATGATGAAGACCATGAGATGAAAGACGCCGATCAGGCCGGTAGCATAGAGGATCGACAGCCGCGCGGCCTTGGCATCCTTCACCGTGTAGGCCCGCATCAGCACATGCGGCATCGCGGCAGTGCCGAACATCAGGCCGAGCCCGAGCGAGATGGCATCCCATTGGCCCGAGACCACCTTCGATCCCGGCTGCAGCACCTTGGTGCCGTATTTCTCGGACGCCGCGGCGAACAGCTTCAGTGGGTTCATGTCGAAATGGGTCAACACCAGGAAGGCGAGCAGGATGCCTCCGCCCATCAGCAGCGCAGCCTTCACGACCTGCACCCAGGTCGTCGCCAACATGCCGCCGAACAGGACGTAGACCAGCATCACGCTGCCGACCACGAGGACCGACCAGGTGTAGGGCAGGCCGAACAGCAGCTTGATCAGCGATCCCGTCGCGACCATCTGGGCGATCAGGTAGAACAGGATGACGGCCAGCGTTCCGACGGCGCCGGCGAGGCGCACGGGGCGCTGGCGCAGGCGATAGGCCACGACGTCGGCGAAGGTGAAGCGGCCGACGTTGCGCAGGGGTTCGACGATCAGGAACAGAATGATCGGCCAGCCGACCAGCCACCCGATCGAATAGATCATGCCGTCGAAGCCGTTCGAGGTGACGATCCCTGCAATTCCGAGCAGGGCCGCGGCGCTCAGGAAGTCCCCCGCAAGCGCCCAGCCGTTCTGCCACGGCGTGACCTGGCCGCCGGCGGCAAAGAAGTGCTCGGTGGTGCGCGTGCGCCGCGCGGCCCAATAAGTGATCCCCAGCGTCAACGCCATGAAGGCGAAGAAGAACCCGATCGAAAGCGTGCTGCTGCCCATTCTTACTCTGTCCCCTCAGCGAAGCCTGCGAACGCCTGCGTCGAGCACCCGGTTCGCCCACAGCACGTAGACCAGGCAGAGCACGAACGAGGAGATGATGACGAGCGGACCGAGCACGATGCAAAGCGACAGGCCCGGCATCAGGATGGTGCCGAGCAGCGGCTTGTCGAACGCGAACAGCGCCATGAAGCCGAAATAGATCACGATCATCGCAACGCTGAGAGCGAGCGCGATGGTCAGCCGCGTCTTGGCGAGCTTGCTGGCCGATGCGACGCCACTTGGTGCCGGACCGGCATTGCCGGGAATAACCCTGTCCATATTGGCCCCCTAAGACTTGAGCGCGCTTTGCCTTGCGCCAATCGGACGAGCTTCAGCCGGACCACCACGGAAGGGAATTATGGATTTTTGCAATCTGCTGTGCGCGGCTGCGGCAGGGCGTCGGCCAGCGTGACCTGCATGTCGGGGTCCTGCTTCAGGGTATTTTTCAGGAAGGCGCGGACGGCGCGGATGCGCGGCGCAAATTGCAGGTCGCTGTGGACGTTGAGCCAGACCTCGCGAACGGTGCCGGCGAGGGCGGGCAGCACGGGGATCAGGTCGGGCCGGTCGCTGGTGGCAAAGCTCGGCAGCATGACGATCCCGAGGCCGCCCGCCGCGGCATTCATCTGCGCGATCATGCTGTTGGAGTGAAAGGCGATTTTCGGCTCTTCGATGACATCGGCGAGCCAGCGCACCGAATCCACCTGGATCAGATCCTCGATATAGGAAACGAACCAATGATCCCCGAGGTCGCGGAGCGTTGCAGGCATGCCGTGCGTGTCGAGATAGCTCCGGCTCGCGAATAGCCCGAGCCGAAACTTGCCGATGCGTTCCGAGATCAGGCCCGGGCCGGGCGGCCGGAAGAAGGACACGAACAGGTCGGCTTCGCGCTTATGGACGTAGACCGTCTGGGCGGACGTGACGAGTTCGACGGTGAGTTGCGGTGCGGTGCGCCGCAGATCGGCAAAGCGTTGCGCCAGATAGAGCGAGGCGATCCCTTCCATGGTGGCGAGCCGTACGTTCCCCACGAGCTCCCGGGTGTCGCTGGCGCTGGCCTCCTCGCGAATGGCGATGACAGCGCTTTCGACCCGCTCGGCGTGACGCAACAGCCGCTCGCCGACTTCGTTGAGCTTGAGCCCGGTGCGGTGGCGTTCGAACACCGCGATCCCGAGCGAGGCTTCCATCTGCGCGATGCGCCGACTGACGGTGGAGTGGTCCAGCCGCAGCCGCTTTGCTGTTTGGCTCAAATTCCCTGCGCGAGCGGCACAGAGAAATACCCGCAAATCGTCCCAGTTGATCGTATCGAACATGACCTGCCTCCGGATTACGGCCGTTGCCAGCAAAGCAATTCCCGTTCCAACGCGAGGTGGCTCCGATCCTTCGCAACCGACCATGCGACAATTCCGATGCATGCCTGCGAGGCAGGGATGATACCGCTTCGCTCCCCCCATCCTAGCCGGGATTTTTCATATGCTTGCTCGCTTCAAGGCTGCCGCCGTCCACGCCGCGCCCGTGTTCCTCGACAGCCAGGCGACCACCGAGAAGGCGATCTCGATCATGCGCGAGGCGGCCAGGGCCGGCGCCGAGCTGATCGCGTTTCCGGAAACCTACATTCCCGCCTTTCCGGTCTGGGCGGCGCTGTGGCCTCCGATCGACAATCACGACTTGTTCGTGCGCATGGCGGCGCAATCCGTGTCGGCGGACGGGCCGGAAGTGGCGCGGCTTTGTGCCGAGGCGCGCGCCCTTGGCGTCACCGTCTCGATCGGCATCAGCGAGCGCTCGGCCGTCAGCGTCGGGGGGCTGTGGAATTCGAACCTGTTGATCGGCGAGACCGGCGAAATTCTGGTCCATCACCGCAAGCTGGTTCCGACATTCTACGAGAAGCTGGTGTGGTCATCCGGGGATGGTGCGGGCCTTGTGGTCGCGGAGACACGGCAGGGCCGCATCGGGGGATTGATCTGCGGCGAGAACACCAATCCATTGGCTCGTTTCGCGCTGATGGCGCAGGGCGAACAGGTCCACATCTCGAGCTGGCCGCCGATGTGGCCGACCCGACGCCCGGCCGGCGGCGGCAATTTCGACAACGTCGCCGCCAATCGCATCCGGGCAAGCGCCCACTGCTTCGAAGCCAAGGTGTTCGGGATCGTCACCGCCGGCTACATGGATGAGCCGATGCGTGCCTTCCTCATCGAACGCGACAGAACGATCGCCGATGTGATCGACCGGACGCCACGTGCGGCGAGCTTCTTCGTCGATCCGACGGGGGTCGTGTTTGGCGATGAATTGCAGGATCAGGAGGGGATCGCCTACGCCGAGATCGATCTCAATCGCTGCGTCGAGCCGAAACAGTTTCACGACGTGGTCGGTTACTACAACCGCTTCGACATTTTTGGCGTGACCGTCGACCGCAGCCGGCTGACCCCGGCACGATTTCGCGATGAACGACAGCCAGGAGCGGAAGCGCAGGCGATCCTGTCCGTCGACGCCGACGCCGGATCGAACGGGCAGCGGGTCGGCTAGCCTTCAATCCAGTGCTGTTGCCAATGCGCGAATGTCTGACTACGCTTTACCGGAGGTAGGACCCCAAGCGCTCTCGGCCGGACGCTCATGCCCAAATTCCTCCGCATCGGAGTCCATCAGTCCAACGTCTCCGGATACACGTCCAAGGCATGGTGCATTCGGCGCACCGGCTCGACGGTCTTCCTGAAGTGGGGCGCCGTCGAAGTTCAGGGCGCTGGAGCCGGCCGAAAAGTCTACTGGACGTTTCCACCGCAGGAAAAGACCATTCGCTGCCGCACGGTGCAGCGTGCCCAGGATTACACCAAGGCGGCCGTCGCACGGCGGCGCAGCCATCGTTACGAACCGCTGACGGGAAACATCGCCAACCGGCGGTGGACCGCCGATCGAGGCTCGGAGCTCAAGCAGGCGCTCGCCACGATCCTGTTCGTCGACATCGTTCGATCCACCGAGAAAGCCGCACGGCTCGGCGATTCGCGCTGGGCGACGGTGATGAACCACTATTATGCCGCCGTCCGCAGGGAGCTGAAGGCCCTGCGCGGCAAGGAAGTCGTGACGACCGGGGACGGCGTGCTGGCGACGTTCGGCAAGCCGGCGGCCGGGATCCGCTGCGCGACCGCGATCCGCGAGGCCGTGCGCACGCTGGGGCTTGAGATCAGGATTGGGCTGCACGCGGGCGAGTACAAGGTGAGCGGCGCGGAGGTCATCGGTCTCGCGTTTCACATCGGCGCGCGCGTCGCGGCGAAGGCGCGTGCCGGCGAGGTCCTGGTCTCGAGCGCGGTCAAGGACCTGATGCTGAAGTCCGAAGTCCGCTTCAAGGATCGCGGCGCACATCAGCTCAAGGGCGTGCCGGAGCGCTGGCGCCTTTACCGGGTCGAGCCCTGAGCCGTCCTGCAAGACGGACGCCTGATGCTGCAATCAAGCAGCGCGTCTAGCCTTTGCGAACTCCGATGCTCTCTCGAATCCGCTCCAGCCAGCCGATGATGGCGCCGAGCGCCTGATCGCCCTTGCCGAGAAGTCCCGCCAGTTCGCGCTCTGCAGTGCCCCGTCTCGTGGCATCGGGTTCGGGCAATGGCGGCAGGATGTGGGCGTAGTAGGTCTTGTCCAGCAGCCGGTGCAGCAGGCGTTCGCCCGGGAACGGTTCGTTGTTGTTCAGCGCTCGGGCGCCCTTCAGCAGCGTGCGGATATCATATTGGGTGGGGCTGATGTCCGGGACCCGCTTGGGAAGGTTGAGAAGCGTGTAGACCGCGATCCGCGCTGTGCGCACGGAACTGTCCATCGTGAAGATGATGTCGTTCGCGGTTTCCACGAACTGCCCCATCAAGCCGAGATTGGTACAGCCGGCGGGAACCGGATGCGGGCGGTCGCCGGCGGCGCGCGGCATGAACATCGCGGTGATGTAAGGCATCAAGGCGAGACGGGCCTTGGTGTTCGCCACCACCGCATCAAGTTTATCCTCGATGCCGAGGTGGTAGCAAAGCTCTGCGATGATCTCGCGGCCGGTGCAGGCCGGCATCGGCTTCTTGACGTAGTTGCCCTCCTTGTCCATCAGTAACGCGTAGACCCAGACGACCAGGACGTCCTTCGGTTGGGTCGGGAAATGCGGCTGCCGATTGCAGGTGAAGCTAAGCACCCAATTGGAATCGGTGAAGGTGATGATGCCGCCGGTGACCGTCTTGCCGGAATAGGGGTCATTGACGGAAAGCTCCTTCAGCCGGTCGACGAAGGGGGACGGCCTGCAGGTGAGCGTGACCGATTCCCACATCGACTTGTCGACATTGCCGTAGAATTTCTCGGGCCTGCCGAAGATCGGTGATTTCTTCGCAAGGTTCGTCCACAGCGTCCAGTCGCTCGCTTCACCCGGATCATGCTTGCCGCGCTGCAGGACCGGGGCGTGGTCCATGTCGCCGTAGGCGGTGCCCTCGGTCATCGATCCCGTGAGCGCGAACACCAGGTCCTTCGGACCGATCGAAATGGTGCTATCGGCCCCGTTCACCTTGGCCTTGATCGCGGTGACCGTGCGCGTCGCGCCCTCGACCTTGATGTCGAGATCGTATGCGCGCGTGTCGAACTGCACCTTGACGCCGCGCTCGCGCAGATGCGTGACCAGCGGACGGACGAAGCTGTCGAACTGGTTGTACTTCGGGAAGATCAGCGCCGACATGTCGGTCAGCCCGTCGATCGCATCGAGGAAGCGATGCATGTAGAGCTTCATTTCGAGCAGGCTCTGCCAGTTCTCGAATGCAAACATCGATCGCCACAGGTACCAGAAATTGGTTTCGAGGAAGCCCGGGCTGAAATACTGCTCGATGGTGATGTCATCGAGGTCTTCCTTGCGCTTCAGCAGCAGCCGGATCAGTTCCCATTGCTGCGGCTTCGACAGGCCGAGCGTCGAGAAATCGCGGATCTGGCCGCGCTTGTGCATCAGCCGCGCCTTCGAGAAGTTCGGATCGTTGTCGTTGACGAGCCGGTACTCGTCGAGAACGCTGTAGCCCTTGGGCAGTTCGAGCGCCTGAACGTCCTGGAACATGTCCCAGAGATTGTCGTAGTTCCAGTTCATCTCGCGGCCGCCGCGGATGATGTAGCCCTTCTCGGGATCGCCGGCGCCGTCGAGCGAGCCGCCCTCGATGTGCATGGAGTCGAGGATGGTGATGTCGTCGCCCTTCATGCCGCCGTCGCGGATCATGTAGAAGGCCGCAGCCAACCCGGCGATGCCGCTGCCGATAATCCAGGCCTTGCGGGGCTCGGCCGTTCCGCTCAGCACCGGACGGTTGCGCATATAGGCGCCCATCATGTCGGGCGGAGGCAGGGTATCGTGCTTGCTCTTGTGCCAGTAACGCGCCGTCGCGTCCGCCTCGACTTCGAAGCTGCTGCGGGAGGGATTGGGAGCATCGGTCATGGCGGCCTCGCTGCATCGCGTTCAGGTGAGCCTGACCGTAGCGAGCCGACCTGTCAATTTCGTGGCCGTCGGGCGGTATTCACGGAAGCTGCAACCAGAACGCGATGCGCCGTCTCTGCAATCTATCATCGCCAGAACGGGCCGCGTTCCTGTCGCGGCCTACCGCGCGCCGAGGATGCGCTGCCACAGCGTGCCACCGACGACCTTCCAGCCGAGATAGAAATACGCAGCGATCAGTGCGAACAGCAGCAGCGCCGGAGCGCCGGTGAGGCTGAAACCGTCCTTGGTGGTCTGGCCAGTGGCGGCGCCGATGGCGTAGCCGCCGCCGAAGAACACGGTGATGAAATCGAGCAAGCCGGCAAGGCCGCGGCGCCAGAACGGTTTTGCGAGCGGCGGTGGCTGATCGTTCGACATCGCAAGGCTCCGCAGCCAACCACGTGATAATGACCGACGCCGCCGGTCAGGTGAAGGCGACCTCGATCCGGTTGTCGGCCTTTCCGGTGATCCGGCACGCGTGCGACAGCGCATCGGCGGCGATCGCGAGCTTGAACTGTTCGGGGATGCCGGAAGTCGACAGCACCTCGATCGTTGCGGTGTCGCGCGACAGGCCGCGCACCGTGCAGTCGATCGTGGAATGCCCGGCATTGAAGCTGATCGTGCCGGCCTTGAACACGCGCCGCGCGGTCGGCGCAATCGACGGCGCACGGTCGACCCAGGCCAGCGCCTGGTTGCGGCCGGCCTGCTTGGCGCCGTACATCGCAAGGTCGGCATTGCGCAGCATGTCGTCGAAGCCATTGCCGGGCGAGAGCGCGGCACCGCCGAGGCTGCAGGTGACGCCGATGGTGCCGGCCGGCGTCTCGATCCGCGTCGCCGCGACGGCCGCACGCACCTTCTCGAGCACGCCCATGGCGTTGTCGAGCCTGGTGTGCGGCAACAGGATGCCGAATTCCTCGCCGCCGAGCCGGCCGATCACGTCGGAGCCGCGCAGCGCGCCACGTGCGGCCTCCGCCACCGCGGCCAGCACCACGTCGCCGACCGCGTGCCCGTAGGTATCGTTGACCCGTTTGAAATGATCGACATCGAGCACCGCGCAGGCGAGCGGACTGAGATGCCGCGCCGCCAGCGCGGTCAGCCGTTCGCCTTCACCGCGGAAGGCGCGCCGCGATGAGCAGCCGGTGAGGGCGTCCTGCATGGACAGGTTCCGCAACATCAGTTCGTCGACGGCGACGGCGGCAAGATCGGACAGCATGCTGATCGCATCGGCATCGAAATCGCGCGGGCGCGTGTCCATCGCGCACAATGTTCCGATCACCGCGCCTGACATCTTGAGCTGCGCGCCGGCATAGAAACGGATGTGCGGCTTGCCGTGCACGAAGATATTGTCGGCAAGGCGCGGCTCACGCAGCGTGTCCGGAATGACGAGGGGATGGTCCTGCGCAATCGCCAGGTTGCAGAGCGCGGGCCCGCGCGCGGTCTCGCGGTCCTCCATGCCGTCGGAGGCCTTGAACCACTGCCGATGGCCGTCGATCAGCGTCAGCGTCGACATCGGCACGCGAAAGATCTTTCGGCACAGCCCGGTCAGTCGGTCAAAGGCAAGCTCGCGCGGCGTGTCGAGGATGTCGAGTTCGGCCAGCACATCGAGGCGCTGCGTCTCACGATCATGCGTGGTGTGCATCGGGGTACCTCCGGCGGCGGCACCCTCGCCGAAAGCCGTTAATGCTGCGTTGACGCGGTTCACGGCGTTTGCCCGCGGCGGTTTCATCGCGATCAAGCGGCGGCGAAGCAGAACACATCATGCGCAACTTTGCCGCGAGCGACAACCGGATCGGCTTCGTGCTGGCGTTCGCGCTCTATCTGCTTTTCATCAAGGCCGGACTGCACGGCATGCTGACGTGCCGCGACGTCCGGCTCCACGGTCGGGGTTGGGAACCGTGAACGACCTGCTCCTTTGTCTGGTCCAAGCATTGGTCGAAACGATCTTCACAAAGACCGGTCGCGGGCTGTGGGGCCTCGTGGGCTTGTTCGCCTACGTCAGGATGCACGGCGAAGGCCCAAGGTTCGGCTGCCGGCGCCGGTGCTGGCTGACGCACTCTTGCCAAACTGGTTAGCCCCGATTAACCAGCCTTTCGCATCAACCTTGCCGTTTAAGACTGTCGCAATCGGCAATAATTATTGAGTATCTTGCGGCCGGCGATTCCCGTTAAGGGACCGTGTCGCCGCTTCGGCAAATTTTCGGCGATTTTTGGGGACATTGAACCGCATGTGCGGCATCGTCGGCATTCTTGGACGCGCTCCGGTCGCGGAGCAATTGGTGGATTCGCTGAAGCGGCTCGAATATCGCGGCTATGATTCCGCGGGGGTCGCGACGCTGGAGAACGGCGTCCTGGCGCGGCGGCGCGCCGAGGGCAAGCTGAAGAATCTGGAGACCCGGCTCGAAGCGAAGCCGCTCGGCGGCCACACCGGCATCGGCCACACCCGCTGGGCGACCCACGGCAGGCCGACCGAGAACAACGCGCATCCGCACGCCACCGAACGCGTCGCCGTCGTGCATAACGGCATCATCGAGAATTTCCGCGAGCTGCGCGAGGAACTTGAAGCCAGGGGCGCGGTGTTCGCCACCGAGACCGACACCGAGGTCGTGGTGCATCTGGTCGACAATCTGCTCAAGGGCGGCGTCGCGCCGGTCGAGGCGGTGAGGGCGGCGCTGTCGCAGCTGCGCGGCGCTTTCGCGCTCGGCTTCATCTTCGCCGGCGAGGACGATCTGATGATCGGCGCCCGCAACGGCCCGCCGCTCGCGGTCGGCCACGGCGAGGGCGAAATGTATCTCGGCTCGGATGCGATCGCGCTCGGGCCGTTCACCGATACGATCAGCTATCTCGAGGACGGCGACTGGGTGGTGCTGAACCGCAAGGGCGCGACGATCTTCGACAAGGACAACGCCATCGTGCATCGCGAGGCGATCAAGCACACCACGGCGACGGCGCTGGTCGACAAGGCGAACTATCGCCACTTCATGGCGAAGGAGATCCACGAGCAGCCCGAAGTGGTCGGGCATACGCTCGCGCGTTACGTCGATATGGCGACCGAGCGCGTCACCATGCCGGTCAAGCTGCCGTTCGACTTCAAGGACATCCAGCGCGTCTCGATCACCGCCTGCGGCACCGCGAGCTATGCCGGCTTCGTCGCGAAATACTGGCTGGAGCGGTTGGCGCGGCTGCCGGTCGAGCTCGATGTCGCCTCCGAATTCCGCTACCGCGAGGCGCCGCTGCGCAAGGGCGATCTCGCGATCTTCATCTCGCAGTCCGGCGAGACCGCCGACACGCTGGCGGCGCTGCGCTACGCCAAGGCGCAGGGCACGCACACGCTCTCGGTCGTCAACGTGCCGACCTCGACGATTGCTCGCGAGAGCGAGACCGTGTTGCAGACACTGGCAGGTCCCGAGATCGGCGTCGCCTCGACCAAGGCGTTCACCTGCCAGCTGATGGTGCTGGCCTCGCTCGCGGTCGCCGCCGGCAAGGCGCGCGGCGAGCTGTCCGAGGCCGACGAGAGCAAGCTGGTGCACGGCCTCGTCGAAATTCCGCGCCTGATGTCGGAGGCGCTCACGTCAGAGCCGCAGATCGAGAAGCTGGCGCGCGAAATCTCGAAGTCGCGCGACGTGCTCTATCTCGGCCGCGGCACCAGCTATCCGCTGGCGCTGGAAGGCGCGCTGAAGCTGAAGGAGATCTCCTACATCCATGCCGAGGGCTATGCCGCCGGCGAGCTCAAGCACGGCCCGATCGCGCTGATCGACGAGCACATGCCGGTGGTGGTGATCGCGCCCTACGACAAGGTGTTCGAGAAGACCGTCTCCAACATGCAGGAGGTCGCCGCCCGCGGCGGCAAGATCATCCTGATGACCGACGCCAAGGGCGCCGCCGAGGCGACCATCCAGTCTCTGGTCACGATCGTGATGCCGGACATGGGCGCGACCTTTGCGCCGATGGTCTATGCGGTGCCGGTGCAGCTGCTCGCCTATCATACTGCCGTCGTGATGGGCACCGACGTCGATCAGCCCCGGAATCTGGCCAAATCGGTCACGGTCGAATAGTCGCAAGCCGGGCCGTCACGCGGCCCCTTCAAAAATGCGTCAGAATGGCTTAGCTGGGTGCTGGACAACGGCCGCTTCGACGCCGCTTCGACGACCTTGGAACCGCAATGACTTCCAACCAAGTGCCTCCTGTCGCTGGTGATTTGCCGCCGGACGCGCCGCGCGGGCTGATGGCGCGTTTCCGCAACTATTTCCTGACCGGCCTCGTGGTGGCCGGGCCAGTTGCGATCACCCTGTACCTGACCTGGTGGTTCGTGAACTGGGTCGACAATCTGGTCCGCCCGTTCGTACCCACGGCCTACCGGCCGGAGACCTATCTGCCGTTCGGGCTGCCCGGTTCCGGCCTGATCGTCGCGGTCATCGCGCTGACGCTGCTTGGCTTTCTCACCGCCAACCTGATCGGGCGAACGCTGGTCGATCTCGGCGAGCGGCTGCTTGGGCGGATTCCTGCGGTGCGTGCGATCTACCGCGGCCTGAAGCAGGTGTTCGAGACGCTGTTCTCCGGCAACGGCTCGAGCTTCCGCCGCGTCGGCCTGGTCGAATTTCCTTCGCCCGGGATGTGGTCGATCGTGCTGATCTCGCAGGCGCCGAACGCCGAGCTCGCCGCCAGCTTCCCCGGACAGGAGGAGCACATCTCGGTGTTCCTGCCGTGTGCGCCGAACCCGACCACTGGCTTCTTCTTCTACGTGCCGAAGAGCAAGGTCATCGAGATCGAGATGAGCACCGAGGATGCCGCGACCTTGATCATGTCGGCCGGCGTGGTGCAGCCCGGCACCAACGATCAGAAGCGCGCCGCGGCGCTCGCCGGCATGGCCAATGCCGCGCGGATCGCCAATCAGGCGTCGTTGCAGCCGGCGGCGCCGGCCAAGGTCGAGGGCTGATGCGCTCCGGCGAGACGCCGTCCGGTGAGGGCGCGCGACTGCTGTCGCCCGACCAGGCCAAGCGCGAGCTCGAGCAAGGCGGCATCACGCTGATCGATGTCGGCGAGCCCTGGCAGTTGCGCGAGCGCGGCACCATCGCGGGCGCGCGCAATATCAGCCACGAGGAGATCGCTGGCATCGCTGCGTCCGATCCCGCACTCGGCGATCGCGAGCAGCCGATCATCCTGACCTGCGGCGGCGGCGGCAAGGCCAAGCGCGCCGCTCAGGCGCTGCACGACATCGGATTTGCGCATGTCGCCGTGATCCAAGGCGGCTGCCGCGGCTGGCAGGCTGCGGGACATGAGCTGGTGCCGGTTTCATCGACCGAGGGTGATCGGCGCTGATTGACGCGTTGCTGTTTCACGCAAGATGCTGGCTGAACAGGTCAACCACGCTCTCGGGGGCGCGGTCGCCGAAGAACTCCTCCAGGTTCGCAGCGGTCTGTTCCGCCACATCAGCGCTTCGCGGGAATAGCTCGCTTTCATAGCGGGCCAGCGCGCCTTCGACGTCATCGGGAGTGGCAACAAGCGCCCGGGCGAGTTCCGCGCCATCGAGCATCGCAAGGTTTGCGCCTTCGCCGGCGAACGGCGACATCAGATGCGCGGCATCGCCGAGCAGCGTTGCGCCGGGCACACGCCGCCATCGATGTCCGACCGGCAGCGCATGGATCCGGCGCAGCACCGGATCGGTTTCACCGTCGGTGATCAGGGCGGTAAGTTGCGGGGCCCAGCCGCGAAATTGTTCGGCAAGATGCGCCAGGCCAGCTTTGGGGTCGCTGAAGTCGATCGAGTTGATCCAATCCTCCGGCTCCTTCAGGGCCGCATAAGTATGCAGCGTGCCATCGGCATAGCGATGCGCCAGAATACCCTTGCCGGGAGCAACGGCCATCAGCGTGCCGCTGCCGATCGCATCCGCGCTTGCCTTGTGGCGCGTGTCGCCGTCGAACAGCGAGGTCTCGATGAACGAGACGCCGGTGTACGCAGGTCTCGACTCCGACAGCAGCGGACGGACCTTCGACCATGCACCGTCGGCGCCGACGAGCACGTCCGATGTCACCGTCGCGCCATGGGCAAAGGTGATGTCGTGCCGTCCGTCACCGCGCGCAGCGATCGACGTGACCTTGTGTCCCCATCGAATCGCATTCGGAGGGATCGAATCGATCAGTATGCGCCGAAGATCGCCGCGGTCGACCTCGGGGCGCGTGCCGGTGCGGCTGCCGGGCTGGTCGAACAGGACATGGCCGTCTTTGTCGACGATGCGCTTGGCATCTTCACCGGGACGGACGAGCTCCAGGAACGCGTCAAACAGCCCTGCGGCCCTGAGCGCGAGCTGTCCGTTATGTTCGTGAATATCGAGCAGGCCGCCTTGCGTCCTTTGGCTCGCCGAAATCTCGGCTTCATAGATCGTTGCGGCGAAGCCGTGGAGATGCAGAACACGCGCGAGCGTGAGACCGCCGAGGCCGGCGCCAATGATCGTAACCGGATTTCGCATGGTAGCGCTCCTGTGGTCGCAAACATGCAGCGCGCGGCGGCGCTGATGGCTGCGATGGCCTGATAGGTGTCAGGCGATTGCTTTCGGAGACGCTGGCCGAACCACGTGAGTGCGTGGCTGACGTGTACGCGACGGCCTGCCGGGCTTGCCGGTTCAGGCGGTCGTTTTTCGCGGCGGCGGAGGGGTATACCCCTTGATCGGCAAAAGCAAGGCCGCGCCTGCCGTTGGCAGCTACCCCGCGCCGATCAGCGGCACGGCCTCGTCGCGTTCGTAGAGGTAGAGCAGGCAGCGCAGCGCTTCGCCGCGCTCGCCCTTGAGCTTCGGATTGTCCTTCATGATCCGCAACGCCTCGTCGCGGGCCTGGGTGATGAGCTGGCCGTGCACCTCGGAGCGCGCGATGCGGTAGCCGGGCAGGCCGCTCTGGCGGACGCCGAGCACGTCGCCTTCGCCGCGCAGCTTGAGATCCTCCTCGGCGATCCGGAAGCCGTCCGTGGTCTCGCGGATCACCTTGAGCCGCGCCTTCGACATCTCGCCGAGCGGCTCCTTGTAGAGCAGCAGGCAGGTCGAAGCCTCCGAGCCGCGGCCGATGCGGCCGCGCAATTGATGCAATTGCGCGAGGCCGAAGCGTTCGGCGTTCTCGATCACCATGATGGTCGCCGCCGGCACGTCGACACCGACCTCGACCACCGTCGTCGCGACCAGGAGGCCGATCTCGTGTGCGGCGAACTGCGCCATCACACGGTCTTTCTCGGCACCCTTCATCTGCCCGTGCACCAGGCCGACGCGATCGCCGAACCGCTGCTGCAGGCTCTCGAAACGTTCGGTCGCGTTGGTGAGGTGCTCGGTGCCCTCGGCCTCGGATTCGTCGACCAGCGGGCAGATCCAGTAGACGAGTTTTCCCGCGCCAAGCGCGCGGCCGACGCCGTCCATGACGTCCTCGATCCGGCTCATCGGCACTGCGCGGGTGTCGATCGGCTGGCGTCCCGCCGGCTTTTCGCGCAGCTCGGAGACGTCCATGTCGCCGAAATATGTCAGCACCAGCGTGCGCGGGATCGGTGTCGCGCTCAGCACCAGCACGTCGACGGCCTCGCCCTTGGAGGTCAGCGCGAGCCGTTCGCGCACGCCGAAACGATGCTGCTCGTCGACCACGGCGAGCGCCAGCGCCTTGTAGATCACATCGTCCTGGATCAGCGCATGGGTGCCGACCAGCAGATCGATTTCGCCGGCCTCCAGCCGCGCCAGGAGCTCGCGGCGCTCCTTACCCTTTTCGCGGCCGGTGAGGATCGCAACCCGCATGCCGGCGCGCTCGGCGAGCGGCGCGATGGTCTTGATGTGCTGGCGCGCCAGGATTTCGGTCGGCGCCATCAGCGCCGCCTGCTTGCCGGCCTCGGTGACGGCGGCGGCCGCGAGCAGCGCCACCACGGTCTTGCCGGAACCGACATCGCCCTGCACGAGGCGCAGCATCCGCACCGGCTGGCGCAGATCCTCCGTGATCGCCGCGACCGCCTCGCGCTGCGACCTGGTCAGCGCATAGGGCAGGGCGTCGATGATCCTGTTGCGCAGATGGCGGTCGCCCGCATTGCGCACGCCGGCGGGGCGGCGCAGCGTGGCGCGGATCAACGCCAGCGCGAGCTGGCCCGCCAGCAGTTCGTCGAACGCGAGCCGCGACCAGAACGGTCCATCGGGCAGGATGTCGGTCAGCTCGACCGGGACATGGACGCGGGTCAGCGCCTCCCGGATCGGCGGGAAGTTGCAACGGCGCAGCACCTCGGGGCTGATCCACTCCGGCAAATCCGGCAGCTTGGTCAGCGCCTGCGCGATGGCGCGGCGGAGCGAGCCGATCGCCAGCCCCTCGGTCAGCGGATAGACCGGATCGATGCCGGAGAGCTTTGCAAAGCCGGCTTCGTCGACGACGCGATCGGGATGCACGATCTGCGGGATGCCGTCATACATCGCCAGCGTGCCGGAGACGTAGCGCTTCTCGCCCATCGGCAGCAGCTTCTCGACATAGCCGGGCTGGGCGCGGAAGAAGGTCAGCACCACGTCGCCGGTGTCGTCGCTGGCATAGACGAGGTAAGGTGCGCGCGAATTGCGTGGCGGTGGCGGGCGATGGCGATCGACGGTGACCTCCAGCGTCACCATGGTTCCGACCACAGCATCCCGGATCTTCGGCCGGGCGCGGCGGTCGATCACGCTCGCCGGCAGGTGCAGCAGGAGGTCGACCAGCCGCGGCGTCTCGCTCCGGTCGAGCAAATAGCGCAGCAGTCTGTCCTGCTTCGGGCCGACGCCCGAAAGCGTCGTGACCTGGGCAAACAGCGGATTGAGCAAAGCGGGGCGCATCGCAGCCCTTTACACACGACTCACGTCATGCGCGCAAGGAAACCCCAAAAGGCGGCGAATGAGGGCTGACATCGGCCGCCGCTGTCGCTATATCAAGCGCGCCCGGCACGTCCGGGCTTTTCGCGTTGAACGGATTTTGGGACATGACGGGATCGACACGATCGAGCCAGGGGCTCGATGACCGCCGCAAGCGGCTTCTGTTTCGCTGCTGGCACCGCGGCACCCGGGAGATGGACCTGATCCTCGGCCGGTTCGCAGACGCGACCATTGGCGAGCTGTCCGATCAGGAGATCGGTGAGCTCGAGCACCTGATCGAGGTTCCGGATCCCGATCTCTATGCCGCGCTGACCGGTGACAAGGTGCTGCCTTCGGAATATGCGACCGCGCTGTTTGCCCGCATCAAGGCGTTCCGGGTTGCGGACCCCAGCGCATGAAGCAGCCGATGAAATCGCCGGCCGCGATGCTCGCACCCGGCCGGGTGCTGACCATCGCCAACGTCGCCGAGGGCGCCGAGGGGCTCGTCATCTCCGATCTGGCGCGCGCCATCGCCGCGCAGCCGAAGCGGCCGGCGGTCAGCCTCGCGGTGGTGTGCCGCGACGGCGCACGGATGCAGCAGCTTGCCCGCGCGCTGGAGTTCTTCGCCCCCGATATCGCGGTCATGCAGATCCCGGCCTGGGACTGCCAGCCCTATGACCGCGTCTCGCCGCATTCCGGTATCCTGGCGCAGCGGCTGACCGCGCTGGCGAAACTGTCGCGGCTGACGGGCTCCGACAAGCCGCTGATCGTGCTGACCACGGTGAACGCCGCCGTGCAGCGGGTGCCGGCGCGCGATCAGGTCGCGGCGCAGGCGCTGTCGGTCGTCCCCGGCAACGTCGTGCCGATGGACTCGGTCGTCGCCTGGCTGGAGCACAATGGCTACACCCGCTCGTCCACGGTGCGTGAACCCGGCGAATACGCCGTGCGCGGCGGCATCCTCGATCTGTTTCCGGCCGGCCTCGACCAGCCGGTGCGGTTCGACTTCTTCGGCGATAGCCTGGAATCGATCCGCACCTTCGATGCCGAGACCCAGCGCACACACCTGGACATGCGCGGGCTCGACCTGGTGCCGGTCTCGGAATTCCAGCTCACCACCGAGACCATCCGCCGCTTCCGCATGGGCTATGTCGCGGCGTTCGGCGCGCCGGAGCGCGACGACCAGCTCTATGAAGCGGTCTCCGAGGGGCGGCGCCATCCCGGCATGGAGCATTGGCTGCCGCTGTTCCAGGAGCGGATGGACACGCTGTTCGATTATCTCGACGGCGCAACCATTGCGATCGAGCCGCAGGGCGAGGACGCCGCGCGCGAGCGCTTCACCCAGGTTGCCGACTACTATGACGCACGGCGCGAAGCGCTGGAGCATCCGGGCAGCGGCGCGATCTACAAGCCGCTGCCGCCGGACAAGCTCTATCTGACCGAGGCCGAATGGACCAAGCTGCTCGGCGACGCGCCGCTGGCGCGGCTGACGCCGTTCGCGGTGCCCGAAGGCACGGCAGACGTGTTCGACGCCGGCGCGCGGCAGGGCCGCAATTTCGCGCCCGAGCGCGCCGACGGCAATGTCAACGTGTTCGAGGCGGTGGTCGGCCACATCGGCGCGCTGCAATCGCAGCGCAAGAAAGTGATCGTCGCGCTGTGGAGCGAAGGCTCGCGCGACCGCATGGGCGCGATGCTGCGCGACCACAAGCTGCTCAACACCACCAGCGTCAACACCTGGCGCATCGTGCAGGCGACGCCGCGCAACGAGACCATGCTGGCCGTGCTCGGCATGGAGTCCGGCTTCGAGACCGACGAGTTCGCCGTCATCAGCGAGCAGGATATTCTCGGCGACCGCTTGGTGCGGCCACGCAAGGCGAGCCGCAAGCTCGACAATTTCATCTCGGAGGTGACGAGCCTCGCGACCGGCGATCTGGTGGTTCACGTCGAGCACGGCATCGGCCGCTTCGTCGGTCTCCAGACGCTCGAAGTGTCCGGCGCGCCGCATGACTGCCTCGAACTGCACTACGCGGCGGAGACCAAGCTGTTCCTGCCGGTCGAGAACATCGAGCTGCTGTCGCGCTACGGCTCCGACAGCGCCAATGTCGAGCTCGACCGTCTCGGGGGCGGCGGCTGGCAGGCGCGCAAGGCCAAGCTCAAGAACCGCATCCGCGAGATCGCGGGCGAATTGATCAAGATCGCGGCGGAGCGGCAGCTGCACGAGGCGCCGAAATTCCCGCTGCAGCCGCACGTCTATGACGAGTTCTGCGCACGCTTCCCCTATGATGAAACCGAGGACCAGCTGGGGGCCATCAACTCGACCCTGAAGGACCTCGAAATCGGCCGCCCGATGGACCGCCTGATCTGCGGCGACGTCGGCTTCGGCAAGACCGAGGTGGCGCTGCGCGCGGCCTTCGCCGTCGCACTCGAAGGCAAGCAGGTCGCGGTCGTGGTGCCGACCACGCTGCTGGCGCGCCAGCATTCGCGCACCTTCACCGAGCGCTTCAAGGGCTTCCCGGTCAATGTCGCGCAGGCCTCGCGGTTGGTGTCGACCAAGGATTTGAACCAGACCAAGAAGGGACTCGCTGACGGCAGCGTCGACATCGTCGTCGGCACCCATGCGCTGCTCGGCAAGGCCATCAAGTTCAAGGACCTCGGCCTCTTGATCGTCGACGAGGAGCAGCATTTCGGCGTCAGCCACAAGGAGCGGCTGAAGCAGCTGCGCGCCCAGGTCCACGTCCTGACGCTGTCGGCGACCCCGATCCCGCGCACGCTGCAACTGGCGCTGACCGGGGTCCGTGAGCTCTCGATCATCGCATCGCCGCCGGTCGATCGCCTCGCGGTGCGCACCTTCGTCGCGCCCCACGACCCCCTGATGATCCGCGAGGCGCTGCTGCGCGAGCGCTATCGCGGCGGCCAGGCCTTCTACGTCGTGCCACGGATCGAGGACCTCGCCGGCGTCAAGGATTTCCTCGACAAGAACGTGCCGGAGATGAAGGTTGCCGTCGCGCACGGCCAGATGCCGCCGACCGTGATCGAAGACATCATGTCCGCGTTCTACGACGGCAAATACGATATCCTGCTGTCGACCACGATCGTCGAATCCGGTCTCGACATCCCGAATGCCAACACGCTGATCGTGCACCGCGCCGACATGTTCGGCCTCGCCCAGCTCTATCAGCTGCGCGGCCGCGTCGGTCGCTCCAAGCTGCGCGCCTACGCGTTGTTCACGCTGCCGGCGCAGCAGAAGATCACGGCGCAGGCGGAGCGGCGGCTCAAGGTGCTGCAGTCGCTGGAGACGCTGGGCGCGGGCTTCCAGCTTGCCTCGCACGACCTCGACATCCGCGGCGCCGGCAATCTGCTCGGCGAGGAGCAGTCCGGCCACATCAAGGAAGTCGGCTTCGAGCTGTACCAGTCGATGCTGGAGGAGGCGATCGTCAACCTCAAGGCCGGCGTCGTCGAGCCTGCCGCCGATCGCTGGTCGCCGCAGATCACGATTGGCATGCCGGTCTTGATTCCAGAAGACTACGTCAACGATCTCAGCGTGCGGCTGTCGCTCTATCGTCGGCTCGCCGATCTCGACACCGACGAGGACATCGACGCCTTTGCCGCCGAGATGCGCGATCGCTTCGGCGTGCTGCCCGACGAAGTCCGCTATCTGTTCAAGGTCGCCGCGATCAAGGCCTATTGCCGCCGCGCCAATGTCGGCAAGGTCGATGCAGGCCCGAAGGGCGCCGTGATCGCATTCCGCGACAACAGCTTTGCGCATCCGGAGCGGCTGGTGACGTTCATCCGTCAGCACGGCCGGGCCGCCAAGGTGCGGCCGGACATGAAGGTCGTGTTCTTCCAGGAATGGGACACGCCGGAAGAGCGGCTCGCGGGCACCACGGAGATCCTGCGCCAGCTCGCCAATCTCGCCGAGAGCAAGAAGGCGGCGTGAGGTTCAGCCTCCCCGAAGCGGAGGCTCGGCTCAGAGAGCGGGAGTGCGCTGGCTCGGATCGCGCGAACGCAATCAAATGCGCCTCTCCGTTCGCGATGGTGATCGCCACGTTCGTTGTCACGGCAGAGCAGATTTCGCCCAAAGCAAGCTCGATCGGCTCATCGTTGCACGGCGATTCAGGAGCAGCCCCGAGGAGGTACTAAGGTTTGGTTCGTTGACGAGGTTGTTAATCTCGCCTACCTTTTTGTTCACTTTTTGAGCAGTTCTTTTTATTTCAGGGCAGGGGTTTTTTTGTGAATGCGATTACCGTCGCGTCGGCGATCGCCGTGAAACGCCCGGCGAACCATTTAGCGGGACAACCTAAGGTAATCGTTGATCGTTCGACCGACGCCACGCCGGTCGAGTCGGAGGCTGTTTGGTCGAATGCCGACACCCCGAAGCCTGCCTATCCTGCGACCGCCAAACTGCCCACCCAGGTCGGTCCGAAAGGATTGCGGTCCGACTTCATAGACAAGGATTTCCTGTGGTGTTCGCGGCATGCGGATTCACCGCGACATTTTGAATGCGCGCGGCTGATTACGGCCGATCACATAGCGCAAGTTTTTCAGCGCATACCGGGATTTCCGGTCGGCGCCAATATGTAGCGCGTAAAGGGCGTCGACGCCGACGGGCATCGATGCTCCGAAAACGGGCAAATGAATTTTATTCTGGCCTGGAGGCGGAGCCATGCAGACGATTTCCAGCGGCGTGACCGTAACTGTATCTTCCGGTACTGAATCCGGCGATACCGTCCTGACTGGCGGCACGCTGATCGTTGTGTCCGGCGGCAGCGCTACTGGAACGACTTTGTCCGGTGGCAACGAAGTGATTTCGAGCGGTAGTGTCGACAGCGGCGCCACGATCCTGTCCGGCGGCAGCCTGAATATCTCGAGCGGCGGTGGCAGCGTCTCGGCCACGGTGGATGCAGGCGGCATGCTCAACGTCTCCTCGGGCGGTGTGGCGTCGTCCATTGCCGTGTCGTCGGGCGGCACGCTGAACGTTGCCGGAACGGTGACAAGCCAGGTTACGGTCTATGCGAGCGGCCTGGTTGTGATCTCTTCCGGCGGCATCGAGACGGGCGCTCCGGGCAGCAACGAGACGATCGTGTCGGGTGGTACGGTCAGCGTGACCGCGGGCGGCCAGTTGTCCTACTTCACGGTCAGGAGCGGCGGCCTTGTCACGGCCGACTTTGGCGCGACGATCCACGACTTCGGCGTCAGCAATGGCGGCATCCTCAATCTCGCTGGCGCTCAGACCAGCAATTCGGAGGTCTTCTCCGGCGGCACGGAGAATATTTCTTCGGGTGGCAATGCGCAGAACTTCGATGTGTCGGGGGGCACGCTGAACGTGCTTTCTGGCGGCAACGCGCAGTCCTTTACGGTGTCGGGAGGCTCGCTCAATGTCCTCTCCGGAGGCACGGCCGAGTTCTTCACGTTGTCGTCCGGAGCCGCGGCCGGCGTCGCAGCTGGCGCCACCGTTCATGATCTTACTGTATCGAACGGGGCAACGCTCAGCCTTCTGGGTACGGTGACGAGCTCCGTATTCATTGCGGGCGGCGCCACATTGAACGTCTCTGCCGGCGGTGCCATCAACGGATCATTGGATTCGTCCGGCTTCCCAACGGTCAACGTCGTCGGCACAGTGAACGTGTCCGCAGGAGCCACCGTCAGCGACCTTGCTGTCGACGGCAGCGGCGCGCTGAACTTGCTGGCCGGCGCGTCCGCGCACGACATCAATGTGAATTCCGGCGGCCAATTCAATCTCGCGGGAAGCACGACGAGTAACATCAACATCCGCCAGGGCGGCCTGGAAACCGTTTCGTCCGGAGGTGCCGCGAACGGCGCCACTGTCTTCGGCGGCGGTGAGCTCGACGTCCTTTTCGGCGGGTCGGCAAACGCCACGATGGTCAACGGTGGTCTGCTGAAGCTGTTCTCAGGTGGGTCCCTGAGTGGCGTTTCGGTCACCAATTTCGGCGCCGTAGAACTGGTCAGCGGAGCGTCCGTTTCGCAGCTTTCCAACACCACTTTCGGTAGCGGCACCAACCTCGAGGTGGGGCCTGGCGCCGTCCTGAGCGGCTATTCGGTGGGTGTTGGCCCGATCCTCGACGTTTTGTCGGGCGGCTTAACCTCCGCCACCACCGTCACCACGAGTGGCACCGAGAGCGTGTTCGCGGGCGGCACGGCCCTGGGCAGCATCGTTGGCGATGGCGGCTTCATGCAGGTCGGCGTTCCGTCGTCGAGCCAGGGACTGGGTGGTTCGGCGGGCGGAACCGTCAGCAACACGTCCGTGTCGGGCGGTCAGCTCAGTGTGAATTCCGGTGGCCTCGCAGTGTCCACCACCATCGTCAACAACGGCGGCGCGCAAGTCACCTCGGGCGGTACAGTCTCCGGGACAACGATCTCCAACTCCGGCGGCATGACGGTGCTGAGCGGCGGCACGGCGGCCGATACGGCGGTGCTGAGCGGCGGCTACTTCCAGCTCGGCGTAGGACCGATCAGCGGTAGTCCCGGTTCAGCCGGTGGCAGCGCGACGGGCACGATCCTGTCCGGCGGATTCGAGGCCGTCTTTAGTGGTGGTGTCGATTCCGGCGCCACGATTCTGTTGCATGGCAACCAGGTAGTTTCCGCCGGTGGCTTCAGCATTGGCGCCGCGGTTTCAAGCGGAGGTGTTGAAAATGTTTCGTCTGGCGGCCAGACGTTCAACACCACGGCCTTCGGCGGCGGCGTCCTGAACGTTTCCGCCGGCGCGACGGCACACGACGTCACGCTATCGGGTGGCACGCTCAACCTTGGCGGCAAGATCACCAGCAATGTTGTTATTCTAGGTGGCGGCCACGAAATCGTCTCTGCAGGTGGTTCCGTCACCGGCGTCGCCGGTTCGGGCACCGTAATTTCCGGGCTGGTCGACGTTCTCTCTGGCGCGTCTTTCGAATATGCGACCGTCTTCAATGGCGGTGACCTGAATGTCTCGTCCGGTGCGACGGTAGACCATATCTCCGTCTCGAGCGGCGGCATCTTCAACGTCGGCGGCACGGTTTTGAGCAATGTCGCGGTGTTTGCCGGCGGCGTCGAAAACGTACTCTCCGGAGGGGTGGTCACCGGCGTGACCGGTTCCGGAACCGGAATTTCGGGCGGCACGGTGAACGTGTCGTCGGGAGGCGCGCTCGATCACGCGACCGTCAGCGGTGGCGGCGTGCTGAACGTTGCGTCTGGAGCTACGGCGCACAACATCGCGGTGTCGAGCGGTGGCGCGCTCAACGTTGCCGGCGCGGTGACGAGCAACGTCGCGGTCTTTGCCGGAGGCAATGAGATCGTGTCCTCTGGCGGCTCCACGGGGCCGGTCACGATCTCCGGCGGCACGGTCGAATTGCAGACCGGCAGCGTCGCGAGCGGCGGCATCACCTTCAGCGGTTCCGGCGGTCAACTGAAGATCGACGGCACCTCCCTGGCCGGCACCACCATCAGCAGTCTGGTGCTGGGCGACAGCATCGATCTGACAGGCCTCAATTTCGTATCGGGCGGCTCGGCGACCTTGGGGGCCGGCAACATCCTGCATGTCACCGAGGGGGCAACTTCCTTCGATCTGCAGCTTGATGCGCTTCCCGGCGTGCGGTTCAGCGTCAGCGCGGATTCTGGCACCGGAACGCTGGTCACGACACGTGCCGATGTCGCACCGGTCACGTCAGCGTCCAACATCCATGCAGGCTCTGGCCAGACCTCTGTGCTGGCGTCCAGCCTCTTCTCCGTGACGGACGCAGATGGCGATGCCATCACCCAATATGCGTTCTTGGACACACAAGGTCACGGCCACTGGGTCATCAACGGCGTCGTCCAGGCCACCAATGCCGAGATCGATGTTGCGGCGGCCAACCTGTCGCAGGTGAGCTACGTGTTTGGTCCGAGCGGCACGACCGACACCCTTTCCGTGCGGGCCAATGACGGCACGCTTTGGGGCGGCTGGACTCAATTTACGGCTAAGGCATCTGGCGACAGCGCGCCAACCGTGAGCGCAGTCAACGTGACGGCGACCCATGGCGAGACGTCGACGCTGGCCACGAGCCTGTTCACCGCCTCGGATTCGGACGGCGACACCATCACCCAATACGGGTTCTGGGACACCGGCGGCAACGGTCACTGGGTGGTGAACGGCGTCGCGCAGGCAGCCGGCACCAACATCGAGGTGTCGGCGGCGAACCTGTCGCAGGTGAGTTACGTGTTCGGGCCGTTCGGCTCGACGCCCGATACGCTCTGGGTGCGGGCCAATGACGGATTCGCGTGGGGCGCCTGGACGAGCTTCACCGCAACCCCGGGACCCGACCGCCCGCCGGTCGTGACGGCATCGAACGTGACGGCGACCCATGGCGAGACGTCAACGCTGGCCACGACCCTGTTCACGGCCTCGGATCCTGACGGCGACACCATCACGCAATACGGGTTCTGGGACACCGGCGGCAATGGCCACTGGGTGGTGAACGGCGTCGCGCAGGCAGCCGGCACCAACATTGAGGTGTCGGCGGCGAACCTGTCGCAGGTGAGTTACGTGTTCGGGCCGTTCGGCTTGACGCCCGATACGCTCTGGGTGCGGGCGAACGACGGATTGGCGTGGGGCGCCTGGACGAGCTTCACTGCAACCCCGGGACCCGATCGCCCGCCGGTCGTGACGGCATCGAACGTGACGGCGACCCATGGCGAGACGTCGACGCTGGCCACGACCCTGTTCACGGCCTCGGATCCCGACGGCGACACCATCACCCAATACGGGTTCTGGGACACCGGCGGCAACGGCCACTGGGTGGTGAACGGTGTCGCACAGGCAGCCGGCACCGAGATCGACGTATCTGCGGCGAACCTGTCGCAGGTGAGTTACGTGTTCGGGCCGTTCGGCTCGACGCCCGATACGCTCTGGGTGCGTGCGAACGACGGATTGGCGTGGGGCGCCTGGACGGGCTTCACCGCGACACCGGGACCCGACCGCCCGCCGGTCGTGACGGCATCGAACGTGACGGCGACCCATGGCGAGACGTCGACGCTGGCCACGACCCTGTTCACGGCCTCGGATCCCGACGGCGACACCATCACCCAATACGCGTTCTGGGACACCGGCGGCAATGGCCACTGGGTGGTGAACGGTGTCGCACAGGCCGCCGGCACCGAGATCGACGTATCTGCGGCGAACCTGTCGCAGGTGAGTTATGTGTTCGGGCCGACCGGCTCGACGCCCGATACGCTCTGGGTGCGTGCGAACGACGGATTGGCGTGGGGCGCCTGGACGGGCTTCACCGCAACCCCGGGGCCCGACAGCCCGCCGGTCGTGACGGCATCGAACGCGACCGGGCTTCACGACCATTCGGTCGCGGCCACGACCCTGTTCACGGCCTCGGATCCCGACGGCGACGCTATCACCCAATACGGGCTCTGGGACACCGGCGGCAACGGTCACTGGGTGGTGAACGGTGTCGCACAGGCAGCCGGCACCAACATCAACGTGTCGGCGGCGAACCTGTCGCAGGTGAGTTACGTGTTCGGTCCCGGCGGCTCGCCGTCGGATACACTCTGGGTGCGGGCCAATGACGGCATCGCGTGGGGAGCGTGGACGAGCTTCACGGCGACCGCAACCAACCAGGTGCCGACGGTGTCGGCCTCGAACGTGGTGACGGTCTCCGGCCAGACCTTCGCCGCATCGAACCTGTTCAGCGCGACGGACGCGGATGGCGATACCATAACGAAATATGCGTTGTGGGATTCCAACACGAACGGGGCCTGGATCGTCAACAGCGTAACGCAGCAGGCAAGTGCCGAGATCGATATCACGGCGGCGCAACTATCCCAGACGACCTATCAGGCCGGCCCGGGCAACGATCTACTCTGGGTCCGGGCCAATGACGGCATCGCGTGGGGGGCCTGGCAGCCATTCAACGTGACGGGGGAGAGCTCCAGCAATGCGACCATCGCATCGGG